>LQAI01000029.1_pt1 | contig 127579 bp, 148 predicted proteins | sample 1535821 | NCBI WGS metagenome assembly LQAI01 (sample SAMN04331586, study PRJNA305678) | bioreactor metagenome | isolation source: bioreactor_5 inoculated with Wadden Sea sediment 1st replicate of a... | place: Germany:Bremen
TGCAATACAACAATATAAGCATGATACCCAAATTAGCTTGAATGCATGGGAATTCACCAGCTCAATGGCGTACTCCTGCACGGGATCGATCCCCTGCGAGAAGTCTTCCTCTGGGGCCTCCACATGGATGTCCGGTGGAATACCTACCATTCAACGGGTTCTTGATCCGGTCCACGGGCGGACCATGTGATGAGGTTTACTGACCAGCCGTCGGCCAATTCTACGGAAAGAGGACAGGTCATTGCGCCCATGGTGGTATCACCTTTGGTGATAACGTTGTCAAGCTGCTATTCGTAGCAGCAGAGCTTGGATAATGGTGCAAGGCATCTGTTGACGACCATGGCGAATATGGCCCTTTCGAAGGGTACGGAGCGGCACTTCAGACTGAACCGCATTCTCCAGGATATTCCTTGCCCAGCTTATCCCAAAGACTGCTGACTGCATGAAAGGCACCATGCTCCCAGCTGTCCTCGAACTGCCATCCATCAAGTGCCTTCTCGTGCCAAACACGGGCTATCTCTGAAGGTTATCGCTGTCTGGACACAGGTACAAGTTCCAAGGGGTGAATACCTTAGGCTACAGGTGAAAAGTCAGTGAAGCTTGAGATACGGTGTTGGTTTCTGATTCATTCTCCGGTGGTACGGATGACTGGTATTCCACTTTGTAAGAGTAGGAAATCGAAAGATATCTACTGATAGCAGACGAAACAGTGGCTCCGGCATCGACTTCATACTGACTGCTGTCTAAAATGTCGCATGATGCACTGCAAGATAATGACAATGAAGGGTTGATGGAACTTCTTAGAAAATTCGACAAGGAGATTCTTAATCCAGGTGCGTATACCCAGGAATTTCTCTGGAACAGATCATCATCCCACTTGTTGATCTTTCTTCCAGCTTCAAGCGTTGGAATAAAAGAAATGAAGGAACCGACCGAAAAACGGTATCCGCAACCTGTCAGAGCTTCGAACTTCCATCTTTTTGCTTCTTCATTTAATTGCTCCATTCGGAGATCAACTGTCTCAAAAAGTCTTGCCGATGAGTAATTCCGTGCACTTATAGAGGAGTGGAATTGTCTCAACTTACAGGATGACCCTTGCCAGCTGTTCTCCGAGTATCCTGCTGACAAAGAGAGTCTGCTGTTGTAAAGACCATACCTGTATGAGAAAGAACTGGTTCCAGCAACACTTTCCTGCGAGTATATGCCTGCAGTTCTGTAGTAACTCAGCGATAGATCCGCCCTGAGACCGCTTCCGGGATTCCTCCAGGGATTGTTTTCTGTTGGGTTGCATGGGTAGTTTAATGTTTGGTCAAAGAGACTGTTCCGGATTCTGTTGATAAGAACAATGCTGTCGGCAGAAACATTGAGCAGAGGTGAATATGCCTCCAAAGCAAGAGGAAACTCACCAGCCAGTTCAGCAGCAAGTCCCATTACTGCAATGCATTCATGATTTCCTGTCAGCGTCACAGCTTCATCCATTTGAGAATAGGCCTCCCAGTACCTTCCTCCTTTCAGGTTAATGCGTCCCATAAGGGCAAGAAGTTCGGGAGAATCAGGAACTTGTATAAGAGCATCCTCGACCACTTCTTCAGCCATCGTCAGTTCACCAAGGCTTAGCAGCAAATCAGCATAAATGATCTGAATTCTCAAGTTCTGCTGTATGATAGGAATGGCTGCGATCATTTCCTTTACCATTTCTCTCTTATTCTGCGCGGTAAGAATCTGAATGGCAAACAGGAGCGGTGTTGATCTGGACAAGGCAACTTTGCTCATTTCGGCAAAGTAAACACTTCCCGTTAATACTGCATCTGCTCTGAGACCCTGGAGAACTCTCGTAGTGTCAACAGAGGTACCGGGGGGGAGTTAGTGAACAAATCCACTGCAATAATATCAGAAAAGGGCTCACTGTGTTCCTGCATGATGATAGCTGCAAGGGAATCCGCTGAACGATTGTTTTCAGCAAGGCGAAACTGTCTGATTTTGAGGAGCTCAAGAGCTCCTGCAGGCAACGAGTCCTGGCGAAGTTCTCAATCATCAGAGATGACTCCTCAGAGTCCCCGGAGTACTGCAATATGCTGCAAAGCATGATTTGTGCAAGAACATCGTCTCGTTCGGATACAAGCGTTTCAATGGCTTCTTGGACATTGCAAGATTGAACAGCTAACGAGGCTCGACCTCTTTTCCCTTCGGATGAGTCACCCAAGTAACTGCAGGTCCTAAGAGCATTTTCCGCATTGGGATCACCGGAGTAAAGAAGGGCAAGCCCATAGGTTCCCCATGCACTGGCATCAGAGGAATCTGAAAGCAATGCCAGTTCAGAGCCTGCTAGAGAAAGACTGAAGAGAATGTCAGAAGCATAGCAGGTTGCTGCTAGTAATAGAGATATAGTGAAAAAGCGATGAATAGTCATACAAAACCTCTTAATGCTATTGTCACAAGCAAATCAATATAGCATATCAATTACTATGCCGTCAAATAATGTCGAGATAGCAAAACAAGATTAACTATAATATCTATAATAAATAACAAAATAATACTATTATATTGATTTATTTGGAATAAGCACTAAGCAACCGAGCGACTCGCCGAAGGAAACTTCACCTCTGACATAGCAATTGTATCCCAAACCATCCAGTATCTGGATAGTAGTGGTAGCATCACGGTGAAGGCAAACTATTGCAGTACCCGATGACTCTTCTGTTGATTCAAGTTTTGGAAGTGCTTCTGCCAGGGCGGCTGCAGTTTTAGTGTAAACAACAGGAATACCACCTATCATATTATCGGTAAACCATCCTGGAATGATCCAGTTTGTCGTAACAACAGCTCTTTGACCTGTCAATCTGCTCAGCTGTTCAACCCTTCCCCGGTTGATTCCCAAAAAAGAACACTTGCGGAGAGAACGAGAGAGCCGAAGCTGATTACAACCCATTGCCGTTTGCAGCTTGAACTGTTCTCCATGTTCCGGGTCATCAGAAACACAGGCAGGAAAATGTGTCTTACGCCCCAGTCAGGCCCCTGTATATGCATAGGAAGCAGCATGAGAAGAAGCACGAAAAACATTGTCAGTTCAGGAAGACTTCGTTTTAGGGTCGCGGCTGAAAAGAGCCAGAGAATGGGAAAAACCATCAGAGGATGTTTCATGGAAAACCCGTCAAGGAACTGAAAACCTCTGGATGCCCAGATGATGCACGAAACAAGCGCAATAGACAACCCGATTGCTGCAGTCACAGTACCCGTTTTTCCGGAATGAAACAGTGAATATACCCATAATATCCACAAAAACAGGCCAGGTAAGAGCCATGCAACTCCGGTTTTACCTGGAACCATTGTAAGAAGAGCGATGCTGAAAGCACTTATTTTCTGCTGAAAGAAAGAAAGTTCAGCGTTGTTGTAGAGACTGAGTTCTGAGGTACTTGATCCAATATGTGTTCCCAGCACATTTCCGCCTGAGAAAAACCAGTTACCGGCGAGAAGAATTGCAGTGGCCGGCAGAACAGGGAGAAGTCTGGCATACCATTTTCCGGGGAGTCGGAAGAATACAGGAATACAGGCCAGGAGGAACTCAATCCGGAACAGAGCCGCAGCAGCCACTAGAAGATAGGAAGTCCAGGAATATCCCTTTTCCGCGTTATCAACAGCTAGGTAAACGAGCAGAATGGCCAGAGGGTAGGACCAGAATCTAAGAGAATAAAAGAGAACCGGAGTACAAAGCAGGGGAATTAGTACAGTAGTTATTGTTGAATTCCCCATTTTCCTAAGAGTTCCCCACATAACCAGCCAGAGAAGAAATCCGGACATCAAAGGAACAAGAAGCATTGATTTTCCGGTAAAGAATGATGCAACAAGAGCAAGAGCAGGACTGTAGAAGCACTTCAGACCCTTGCTGGAAAAAGTACCATAATGAGCAGGCATAGGTCTTACATCCTCTGCAAGGTCTCCAAGTTCTGTTGCACCGGGATACTCAATAATCACCGGAAATGCCAGCCGACGGTGAAGCGAAGTTCCCTGAAGAATTCTATAGCCTTCATCCATTACAAGATGAGTCCCCGGAAGACACAGCCATAGCAGAGCAAAAAGTACTGCTACTCCTGCAGCTAGTCGGATTTCATTTGCTTTCATGCAATCTCCTGTTTCCGGGCTCTCCCTGATGTTCCCGTCCGTAGATTGGTGTAATTGGATTGAGGTGCACATCCTTTTATTAGAATTGAGAACTGACCACAACCCATCAATTCAGAAAAGAACCTACACAAACAGCAAAGATACTCATGATCGATCAAATTGCACAGAGGATAGTTGATCACTTCAGAATGAGCAGGACGATAAGCTCTTCAAGAGCCTTCTCCAGGATGTTTTACTTAGAATGGTAACCGAAATGGTCTAAGCTGAGGCAACATAGTTCCTTGGCGGCAGGGGCCGTTATGAGCGCAGAGATCCAGAGTCAGAGGTTGTAGGATAACGGAACGGATACCGTGACAAAAAGTCCAGACTGAATCCGGAGTCGTCAACATCCCTGTCCCTCGCGTAAAGAACACATCAGAGCCCTTCAACAGCGCTGTGCTTAAAGCTTGGTACTCGAACCGAGCAACTGGAGAAACTGGTTGCTCAGACGTACGCAGGGGGCTTTCCACCCGTGATATCGAGGGTGCACTTCTTGACAATGACGAGAGCGGCAACCTTATGCTGAGCAGAAGCTCCGTCAGTCGTCTTGAAGAGGTTTTGTAAACCCCGAGTACGAGGAAATCTCTGAGAGAGATCTGAGCGATTTCGACATGTACCTCTGGCTTGATGCTGTCTATGACTTCATGCGTCGGCATCTCAGCCGCAAAGAGGGAATCTTTGTAGCCTGGAGAGTGTGTAGAGACGGGCAGTAAGGTGCTGCTTGGCCTTGATATTGACATTTGAAACAAGAGTAAATAGAATCTCTAATATCGCAATATATGCATATCAGTAGAACTTTTCATAATGTTAGATATGCATATGTAGTGCGATATGATGTACCTGTGCAGTCTTATGGCAACGAGTAGTACAATTCTAATCAAAGGAGCAAACATGATGCTAATATTGGCGGCGATGATGGCACTGACAACTATATCAGGCATGGAATCTGTACCCGTACCTCAGGGAATGGATACCACCGTGCGTGTTTTCTATGAAGGATATGTCATTATGCCTACAAATGAAGATCCAGAAGAGGTATATGTAGCTATCTACAATGATGAAGATAGGCTAATAGGTTTTGGGTACTGCGAATCAGATGATACATTCAGTATAGTATGTGGTGCAACGTATGTAACAGATGATGTGCAGATAATACTTACTAACTATAATCCTCCAGGAAATCCAACTCGTTCAAAGGACGTTCCAGATAAGTGGGGCAGTTACTCAACGTACGGTAGTGGTTATCTGCACAACGCAGGTTCATTCGACTTCACAACCGGCGGAATATAGATCAGAGAACTGTAACTGCACAGGTGACGGGGCAGCTTAGCTGCCCCGTTCTCTGTGTGCGCCGGGCATGGCGCGCGCCGCCGATGAACGCGCTGGACAACCGGTAAGCGAAAGCGACCCGGAAAGTGACTTGGAGGGTGCAAGTCCCTCTGGAGGCCTTGATGACAGGAACTCCTAGCCGAACACCAAGGGCGGTATCGTGAGATATGGTCTGAAGGAAGGTGAAGGCAAACTCTTGGCCCGAGTAACACGAGCCGTATATGAGGCGGTGGCCGGTGGGTAAGCAGACACAACTATGCAAAGCCCCATGTCATCCGGAATCGAGCCATCGTATATGCGGCGGGTATGTGAGAGGAAAGTCACGCGTCTTACCCCGGGAGGTCTGTGAACCTGCCTTGTGCTAGCTTGGCCGAGAGGTTATGCGATGGGTTCGCAGAAGTCAGCCGAGGGCATAGTAGCTTGGAGTTCGACCCGACCGAAGGCCTGAACCTTTGTTGCGGGATAGTTACCGAAGTTATGAAGAGTGAGTGAGGGAGCAGAAGATGAATCACAAGATTCATGCCACATCAGAGAGCAGGCAGCGGTAACAAACCTTGCCCGAATCGGTCCTGTCCCGCGCGTTAGCAGCGGAACTGCCGTGGGTATGATGAGGTGCGCCAGACACATTCGACAATGGCGGGTAATAACTATCAAATCGAACAGCATCTCATGCAGGCAGTAGTCGAACGGGAGAACATGCAGCTGGCTTTCAAACGGGTCATAGCCAACAAAGGAGCACCGGGTATCGACGGTATGACCGTGGATGACCTGAAGCCGTGGCTGATTGAAAACTGGCACAGGGTTAAAGAAGAGCTGCTGAGCGGCCGGTACAAGCCACAATCTGTGCGGAGGGTTGAGATACCCAAGGCCGGGGGAAAGGGGATGCGACAGCTGGGTATCCCTACAGTGGTTGACCGAATGATTCAGCAGGCGCTTCATCAGGTACTGAGCCCAATCTTTGACCCCTTCTTTTCCGAGCACAGCTACGGATTCCGCCCCGGCCGGAGTGCACACATGGCCGTGCTTGCAGCACGGCAGTTTGTGGCAGACGGTCGCAGGTGGGTCGTAGATATGGACCTGGAAAAGTTCTTTGACCGTGTTAACCACGACATTCTGATGTCGAGAGTTGCACGGAAGGTCAAGGACAAGGAGGTACTGCGGTTAATTCGCAGATACCTCCAGGCAGGGATGATGGAGGATGGTGTCGTATCGTCGAGGTACGAAGGCACTCCGCAAGGCGGTCCGCTGTCTCCGCTCCTGTCCAACATTCTTCTGGATGAACTGGACAAGGAACTGGAGCGCAGAGGACACTGCTTTTGCCGTTACGCAGACGACTGTGTGCCACGAAGGCGCACTGGGTGCAGAGTACCCAGTGTAGCCATGCTTCACAGAAGATGAGGGAGGGCCCCTCGAAGCCGCCATGCAGGTGGAGGCTTCAAACCACCGTAAGTTGCGTCGGTTAAGAGCCGGGGTGGTGAGCGTTACGGAAAAGGCAGGAAATGGATTCTGTCAGGTGTGTTTCAAGGAGGCGAACGCAAGTGAACCACTGCGGAAGTGTCGAAAGCGTAGGGATGGGGTCAAAACCGGGGGGTAGTCGTTACCTCGGGATAAGTCTGGCGGGGACCTGTTTACTGGCCAGATGACCTCCGGCATGAAGGTGGCGCGAACTTGATACAGGCTTTTGTGAGGAACGTGGGAACCTGTCGCTCTGATGTAAAGGGAGAAATACAAGCGGAGGCCCCGTTAGTATGAGAGTACCGATGCAGAGCACAGGGGCGGAGCGACCCGTAGTAGTGATGAAGGTTCCGTAATGGAGCCGGAGCGAAGGGGGAGCATTGTTCAGTTTGGAGTAGAGAAAGCAACAGGAATCGGGGGTTTGGGGCTTCGCGAGTTGAAGTATGGAGAACCACTGATTACAGGAGGACTTGATTGAAACAGACAAAGCCGTTTTGTGTTTCCAAGAGAGAGGTTTGGGAAGCGTTCAAACGGGTCAGGGCCAACAAGGGATGTGCTGGATTCGACGGGCAGTCGATAGCGGAGTTTGAGGCAGACACGGAAAACAATCTGTACAAGCTCTGGAATCGGATGTCATCCGGCAGTTATTTCCCCAAGCCTGTTCTTCGGGTAGAGATACCCAAAGCAGATGGTGGTAGTAGACCACTTGGTATTCCTACAGTAACAGACAGAGTTGCACAGCAGGTTGTGAAGCAGAGGTTAGAGTCGGAGTTGGAGAAGCATTTCCATCCGGACTCTTACGGTTATCGGCCTGGTAAGTCTGCTCTTGATGCAGTGGGGAAGGCACGGGTGAATTGCTGGAGAAACGATTGGGTACTGGACTTGGACATCAAGGGATTCTTCGATAACATCGATCATGATCTCTTGATGAAAGCAGTGAGATGTCACACAGATGAGAAGTGGGTTATTCTGTACATAGAGCGGTGGCTGAAGGCTCCCGTCTCTATGCAGGATGGTTCCATTATTCATCCGGAAAAAGGAACACCTCAAGGAGGTGTTATAAGCCCCTTTTGGCTAACCTTTTTTGCATTACGCATTTGATAAATGGATGGAGCGGGAATACCCCACTGTACCATTAGAGAGATATGCGGATGATGCGGTCTGTCACTGTAAAAGTAGGACTCAAGCAAATGAGCTGAAAGAAAGGTTGAGCGAGCGGATGTTTGAAGTTGGACTGGAACTTCATCCTGAGAAGACAAAGATTGTCTACTGCAAGGATGATGACAGACGAAGGGAATACTCCTGCACTACCTTTGATTTTCCTGGCTACACTTTTAGAGCAAGAAGATCAAAGAATAAGTGGGGAAAGTTCTTTATCAATTTCACACCCGCAATCAGCAAGAAAGCAGCGAAAACGATACGGCATAAATCAAGACGATGGCTCTGGCCCAAACGCAGCAACTTTGAGTTGGAGGATTTAGCCAGATTATCTAATCCTGCGATAAGGGGATGGATAAACTATTATGGCAAGTTTTACAAGTCAGAGTTGTTTCCAATATTTCAATGCCTGAATCACCGTCTGGTGATGTGGGCAACAAGGAAATTCAAGCGTTTTAGAGGGCATCGCCGGAGAGCGGCACAGTGGTTAAGGCGTATATCACGCAGAGAACCAAATTTGTTTGCTCACTGGAGACTACTCTATGCGTAGGCTGAACAATAAGAGCCGGATGAGGGGAGACTTTCATGTCCGGTTCGGAGAGAGCCAGCGGGGGAGGTTCCCGCTGGCCACTCGACGCAACATCTATGTAAAGACGGAGCGTAGCGGACAGCGGGTATTTGAATCGATCAGCGCATTTTGGAGAAAAGGCTCAAGCTGAAGGTGAACCGTGAGAAGAGTGCGGTAGACCGTCCATGAAAACGGAAATTCCTTGGTTATAGCATGACCAGTAACAGGGAACCCAAACTCAAGGTTGCAAAGGAGTCGGTACACCGAATGAAGAGGAACCTTGTAAAGTGTTTTCATAGAGGACGGGGTCGTAACCTTAAGCGATTCATCAATGAGGAGCTGAATCCGAAACTGCGGGGTTGGTTCAATTACTTTTCACTGGTCGAGGTTAAGAACGTTTTCGAGGAGCTGGACAGCTGGATACGCAGACACCTGCGCAACTTGCTGTGGCGTCAATGGAAACGGCCTCGGTTCCGGGTGAAGAAACTGATGAACAGAGGACTAAGTCTGGACAGGGCGAGGCAGAGCGCGAGCAACGGGCGAGGCCCGTGGTTCAACAGCGGGAACTCTCACATGAATACGGCTTATCCCTTAAGATTCTTTAACAGTATGGGCTTGTACTCACTGCTTGAAAAGATGATGATTAGAATAGCAACACAGGAAGCGCCGTGTACGGAACCGTACGCACGGTGCTGTGGGAGGCGGTAGTTGAGAAACTACCGCCTACCCGATTCAGGGCCGAAGCCATCCGTAAATTTGACAAATAGATCCCGCAACACAATGCAATGCAACAAAATAAGTATGATACATGATTTGGGGAAACAGCTTCGTTGACCAGGGAGTTCAGATTATGTATTCATAATACTATACTGAATAATAGACTGTATTTATGCAGAAATGTATGGAAACGGATTTAAATGAAAAGAACCCTATTGCTGTTGGTCTTTTTGGCTGCTTCCGCCATTTGCTCTTCCACGGGGATAATCACCGGGCTTGTGGAGGACAGGAGCGGGAATCCCCTTGTGGGAGCTACGGTTACCATCGAGGGAACCCCCTTCGGCGCCATGACAAGCGCCCATGGCGAGTATGTCATTCCCGCCCTCGAGCCCGGCACCTACACAGTGATGGCCAGAATGGTTGGCAGGGAGACTTCAAGGGTTGAGGGTGTGATAGTGCAGAACGATAACACAAGCCGAATTGATTTTCAGCTTTCAGAAGACGCAAGCGGTTCTACCGTCATCAGGGTTATAGGCTCAAGGTCCCATATCCTCAGGGATGTTCCCGCCACAGCTTTTCAGCTCGACCTTTCTGAAATGAGGACCATGACTTCCAGCAGGATAGTGGATGTGGTAGCGGCCCAGCCTGGAGTCGTACAGCAGGACGGCGAACTCCACGTGCGAGGTGGAAGGGCCGGTGAGCTGGATTATGTTCTTGATGGCATTTCCCTGAGGTCTCCTATGGACAACAGGTTCAACTTCGATCTTCCCGTTTCTGCAGTCTCGGAAGCCACTCTAATGACCGGTGGGTTGAGCATTGAATACGGAAACAGCCTTTCAGGAGTGGTGGACATCATCGGGAAGGAAGGCGGTGACCGTCTTGAAGCAACCATACACGGCAGGATGGGTGATATGACCTCCGGTATGCTTTCCTCCGGCGAGGAGGTCTTCATGGAGAGCATTGACACCGATCTGTGCAGGACAGATCTACAGAACGGCGAGTTTTCAGTATCCGGCCCCGACCCGTTTACCGGCAGGATCCTTCCTTCAATGGGAATAGAAATTCCCGAGGATGTAACTTTCAGCCTGACGGGACAGTTTTCCAGAAGCGGCGCGGACAACACCGATACCCGTGGGAACTGGTCCTACAACTGGCTTAATGACGGTTCAGTCCTGGCAAAGCTGACATACAGACCAGCCCCGAGGCAAGGCTGTCCATCAGCGGGTTAGGCTCCTACAGGGAGCATGGATGGAATCAATGGGCCTGGAACAATTATGAAGACCTATCCATGATCGATGGAGTGCTGTATTTGCCAGGGGATCATGATTTCGCCCTTCCTGTGATGTACGGTGAAACCGGGGGGCCATTGTCAACTACTCTCAGCTCATAGGGGACAAGACAAGTATGGAGTTTACCCTGGGGCATGTGCTTTTCCAGAACTGGAATCGTATCCATGACTGGAATGGCGGATATGTCGGGGAGGAAATGATCCCGGCTTTCTGGATGACCCAGTACTCTCCTCCAGCCCTTGTAGAGGATTCCCTTGGATTCTATTACAATGGAATTCACAGAAATGTATGGCACGATTCAAAGGCTACGGTAACGACCTGCATGCTGAGCACCGATTACACACCGAATCCCAGAATGCGCTTCAAGGCAGGACTCGCAGGCAGCTACTACGACCTTTATCAATACAATGTCTATTTCCTCTCTCCCGGAACCTCATACCTGTCACTATGGGACGCTATCCCCATTCAGCAACGGCCTATGCCCAGGCCAGTTATCGTTTTACAGGCGGAGCTATAACCACCGCAGGGGTCAGGGCCGATTACTTCGATGCGAACAGAACTGTTTTTTCACAGGAGGCGGGGGCGCAACCGATGTGGAGCCAAAGACCCACATCAGCCCCAGGTTCAGCTTCTCCGTCCCCTTCAGCGAAAGGTCCCTTTTCTTTGCCACATACGGTCATTACTTCCAGATGCCTCCCATGAACAGCCTGTACCTTCAAACCAGTTACAGCACAGGGGCAAGCAGGGTGGTAGCTGGGAACGCCGACCTGGATCCTGAGCTAACGACACTCTTCGAGGTCGGGATCAGGCAGGAACTCGATCGATACAGCGATCTTTCACTGTCCTTCTATAACAAGGATATTACCGGGCTTTTGAGTACCGAGGATCACAGCCAGGGTCAATACTATGTGTTCACCAACGATGAAAGCCATGGAAGTGTAAGGGGTATCGAGACCTCCCTGAGCAGGATGTCCGGCAGCAACCTGTCTGGACAGGTCTTCTACACCCTTTCGATAGCCAAGGGACGATACTCCTCCATGCTTTCCAGGTTCAACTATGCCCAGTCAGGAGTAGTGTACGAATCCAGGGAAGACAACTACCTCGACTGGGACCAGACCCACCAGGCCGGGGCTACAGTGGATTACAGAACATTTCAGTCGGAGGGACCAGAGATGGCCGGTATTTTCCCCTTCGAGAATTCTGCCATAGGCGTATCCTGGCGGTACGGCAGCGGAACGCCCTATACCCTTCCCCCTTCGGGTTCCGAGCTGGTGGAAACGAATAACCAGAGGAAACCCTTCACAATGCAGACGGATATCACGGTATCGAGGGGGTTCGATCTCGCCGGTGGTGTGATCAGACTAATGATGGGGATAGGCAATGCATTCAACAGGAAGAATGTCGTTCACATTTACGATACCGAGCTGTTTCATACCCAGGGTGATCCCACCGGGGAGATGGGGAATCCCAGATCATGGTCTCCCGCAAGACATTTTATGTTCTCGGCGGTGATGTCATGGTAATCCGGAGCCATATGAAATGCATCTTCGGTTTTCCTGAGATCACGGAGGAACTTTCATGACAAGGATCAACGCCTGTAATGTATTTCTTTCAAGCATTTTCCTGGCCTTGGCCGGCTGTACCGATATCACCGAGTATGATGTTCTGGTGGAGGCTTCCATCATTGTGTACGACAGTGATCTTCAGATCGTAAGACAGGCGGATGGTTCAGGGAGGCCAGAAGCATTCTCACGGTTCCAGGATATGTTCTGATACTTACCAGTGAGGGAAGGATATTGAAGCTTGATTCACAATCACTGGAGATCGTTGAAACGGTTCTCATCGGAGAGTCTGGAGCAACGGGATACTCCACCTTCGCGGAAAGCCCGACCGAAGGCACGATTTATGTAATAGGTCCCTTATCTACTATTTACGAGATCAAGCTGGCGACCCTGGAGGTGCTGGACACTTTCAATGCCTGCTTGTCCCCTTCTTGCATTGCCTCATCGAATACATATCCATCATACACCTTCATCGGTGACGGCTCTACTAATTCAGTATTAATATATCGAAGCAGTACAAACAACTATATTGATACCTGGATTAGCCCATCAGGCGGCATAAACGCCATCGCAACTTCCCATTCGGATACCACGCTGATAGCCACCGAATATGGTGTATCTGCCATAATAATGGACCAGTTGTTCGGAATTCAGTATCTGTTCCCTTCCGAGGAGCTGATAGACGATTTTGTCTACTTTCCCTGGTATGATCTCTATGTCTGCTGCAACAACCTGGGCGAGGTGTTCACCATGTACTGGTTTTACGACCCGTTGACACCTGATTCTCCAACGCTGGTATCAAGCAATGATCTGGAGCTTTCCGGACTGAGTTTCATGCTCGATTGCGATCAGGACCGCTATGCCTGGATACTTAGCTATCAGGGCGAAGGTGTATCAAGGCTTTACAGGTTCGATCCTGTACTGGAGGCTGTGGAAAGCACTGATGTTGCCGGAGCCCCCATTGATCTCACCTGCTCGGGCAGCGGCCTGGTATATGTTCTGAGCATGGAGGTGCAGTGATGAGAGGACCTTATCCACTTGCCTCCTCCTTTTTTCTGTTGCTGCTGGGGTGTCTGTACTCACCGGGGGAGATCCAGAAGCCAGCCGACCACATGGAGGACTTCACCGGGATATGGATTGCCTACCAGAACAATACAGTGCTCTTTGCCTGCAAGGACATCGACTGGATGATCATCGGTAATGAATACTACGATGCTTTTCTGGAATGCGCTACGATGGAGGAGTTCTATCTGATCCTGGAAGAGATGCTGGCGGAGATAGGAGATCCCGTGGTGTGTTTCGAAAAGGAGGAAGGTTATCCCAGTTCCGAGGACTGGGTTTACCCCACATCTGAGGTCTTTTTCTCCAATTCAGATTACATCACTCTGGTGGACAACTATCTTAATGATTACGGCTATTACGAAGATACACTGGGACTGGGATACTGTGACCCGGAACTGCTTCCATACGTGAATCTGAGCAACTTGCTGGGAAACGAAGGCGACATTGCCCAGTTTGCGGGTCTGTTCATCGCTGAATGCAACGATGCCGGTGTTGAAACCATCATTATTGATCTCAGGCATCAGGGAACAAGGACCTTCTTCTACCCCGAGGACCTTCCGGGAAGGTTCACGGGCACCATCTATAATACATACATCAAGAGAACGCGGAATGGCCCTGACTACGATAACTACTTTGATGATCCCCAGGCCGTGCAATCATATTCGGGAGAGGTTTTCAGGGGGATATCATCCTCCTGACAGGAGAGCAGATACGGGGCGGCATTGAATGGCTCTGCACCGACTTCATGTTCAATCCCAATGTAGTCGCCGTTGGAGATACCACCATGGGGAGTGTATCCATCCCGACCACCTTTATTTCATCTTCAGATATCCATGTACGGATACCGAAGACCACGATCTATCTGCGCGATGGTAACTGGCTGGAAGGAAACGGAATGGCTCCGGATATATTCGTTGAGACAACTCCGGCTGATCTTGCCGCCGGGACAGACCCGGTGTTCGAGTATGCACTGGAGCTGATTTTGCGATAGATTCTTCACTGCAGAAATCAGATAAAACCATTGTTTGAATACTGGAGGTCCATGTGAAGTGCACAGTTATCCTTATCCCCTCCTGGCATCGTTTTCTCTTGCTTCTTCCACCGGTATAATCACCGGACTTGTGGAGGACAGGAGCGGGAATCCCCTTGTCGGAGCCACTGTGACCATCGAGGGAACCCCCTTCGGGGCCATGACCAGCGCCCATGGCGAGTATGTGATTCCGGCCCTTGACCCAGGTACTTACACAGTGATGGCCAGAATGGTAGGCAGGGAGACCTCCAGGGTGGAGGGGGTTACGGTTATGGGGGACAACACCAGCCGTATAGATTTCGTCCTTGGAGAAGATGCAAGCGGTTCCACGGTGATCCGTGTGATAGATACAAGGACCCACATATTGAGGGACGTTCCCGCCACGGCCTACCAGCTGGACCTGTCGGAGATGAGAACCATGTCAGTGAGCGGGATAGTGGATGCAATCGCCACACAGCCAGGAGTGGTACAGCAGGACGGGGAGCTACATGTCCGGGGCGGAAGGGCCGGGGAGGTGGATTATGTTCTCGACGGCATATCCCTGCGTTCCCCAATGGACAACAGGTTCAACTTCGACATACCAATGTCGGCGGTTTCCGGAGCCACACTGATGACCGGCGGGCTTAGCATAGAGTACGGGAACACCCTCTCAGGTATTGTGGATCTCGTGGGCAAGGAGGGTGGAGAAAAACTGGAGGCAGCCATTTACGGGAGAACCGGGGCAACCTCCACCGGCATGCTGAGCTCCGGGGAGCAGGTGTTCATGGAAAGCATCGATGTGGATCAGTGCAGGACAGGGCTGATGAGCGGTGAATTCTCCGTTTCGGGCCCGGAACCGGTTACGGAAGAACTCCTGCCTGCCATGGGAGTAGATCTTCCCGGAGAAATGACCTTCAGTTTCTCCGGACAGTTCTCCACAAGCGGCGCCGATAACACCGATACAAGGGGAAACTGGTCATACAACTGGCTCAACGACGGCTCGGGCATAGCCAAGCTTACCTGCAGGCCTTCTCCGGGAACCAGGATCTCAGTCAGCGGGATCGGTTCCTACAGGGAACGGGGCTGGAACCAGTGGGCCTGGGAGAACTACGATGACCTTTCCTTCGTTGAAGGCGCCATGTACCCCCCAATGAGCCACGACTATGCCCTTCCCGAGATGTTCAGCGAAACCGGAGGCGCCATACTGAACTACTCACAGCTCATAGGCGACAAAACCAGCATCGACCTTACCTTCGGCCATGTGCAGTACCAGAACTGGAACAGGATCCATGACGAGAACGGCGGATTTGTAGGGGAGGGCACCAATCCCATCTTCTGGCTTACCCAGTACGCACCTCCGGCTCTGGTGGAAGATTCACTGGGCTTCTTCTACAACGGGCTTCACAGAAATGTGTGGCATGACTCGAAGGCAAAGGTCTCCACGGCTGTGCTCAGCCTCGATTACAATCCCAATCCAAGGATCAGGTTCAAGACCGGTGTTCTGGGCAACTACTACGATCTGTACCAATACAATGTCTACTGCCTGGCTCCCGGCACATCCTACCTGTCCCTCTGGAACGCATACCCCCATTCGGCTGCGGCTTACGCCCAGTGCAGCTACAGATTCCCGGGAGGTGTGATCACCACCGCAGGGTGAGGGCGGACTACTTCGATGCCAACACCGCTGTTTTCTCCCAGGAGGAGGGGGCGAAACCGATGTGGAGCCCAAGACCCACATCAGCCCCAGGTTCAGCTTCTCCGTCCCCTTCAGCGAAAGGTCTCTATTCTTCGCCACATACGGCCACTACTTCCAGATGCCTCCCATGAACAGCCTCTTCCTGCAGACATCTTTCAGCACCGGCTCCAGCAGGGTGGTAGCCGGCAACCCAGATCTTGACCCCGAGCTGACCACTCTTTTCGAGGTGGGCATCAGGCAGGAACTTGACAGGTTAACCGATGTCGCCCTTTCCTTCTACAACAAGGACATCACCGGGCTTGTGAGCACCTCGGACCACAGCGAGGGGCAGTTCTATGTGTTTACCAACGACGACAGCCATGGAAATGTAAGGGGTCTGGAAACCTCCCTCACAAGGATGTCCGGGGGCAGGCTATCCGGCCAGGTTTTCTACACGCTATCGCTGGCCAAGGGAAGGTACTCTTCAATGCTCTCACGATACAACTACGCCCAGTTCGGAGTGGTTTACCTCTCAAAGGAAGACAATTTTCTTGACTGGGACCAGACCCATCAGGCCGGGGCAAGCATGGAACTGACCTCCTTCCAGTCCGAGGGTCCTGAGATAGCCGGGTTCCACATTATGGAGAACAGCGCCGTATCCCTTTCCTGGAGGTATGGAAGCGGAACGCCCTATACCCTTCCGGTATCCGGTTCCCAGCTGGTGGAGACGAACACCGAAAGAAGGCCTTCACCATGCAGACCGACCTGAGCCTTTCCAGGGATATCGAAGTAGCAGGGAGCGAACTCAAACTGATGTTCGGAATTTTTAATCTGTTCAACAGGGAGAACATAGTGCACATCTACGACACCGGGCTTTCCACACCACCGGAGACCCCACAGGTGAAATGGGCAACCCGAGGGCCTGGTCACCGGCCAGGCACTACCTGCTTCAGGCGGTGCTGTCATGGTAAGATGCTCCCTTCTGGCGCTCCTTGCTTCATTCATTGGGCTTTCCTGCACCAGGTTAACAGAATACGACCTCAGCTGGGAATCATCCCTTCGTGTTTACTCTCCGGAGGATCTTTCCCTTGTGGCGTCCTTCCCCGAGATGACAGCACCCAGGAGCATGATGATAGTACCCGGGATGGTTTTCGTGGCATCCACCGAGGGTATAGTTTACTCCTTTGACGCCGAATCAAGGGAGCTTATCGGAGAGCATCAGGTGGGTCCGGCATCCGCATCGGGATATGGAAGAATGGTGTTCAGCCCCACAGAGGGAACCGCTTACCTTATTGGAGCAACGGGAAAGATACTGGAGCTGAGCATTCCCGACTGCGAAGTGCTGGATGAATTCTCGCTGGGAACCTCCCCCTTCGACCTGGAAGTGACCGCCGGTAACTCCGGATACCTCTGGGTAGCCGACGCTTCTTCCAACAATATCTACCAGGTCCGGCTTTCGGACAACCTGAACCTGGCCAATACTCACTTTTTCGGCAGCCAGATAGTACAGTGCATGGAGGCTCTGTGGGGGGCGGACACACTAATCGTTGGGACATCGGAGCTGGTTTACCGGGTGGAGACCATGGCCGCCGGCGGCATACGGAAGACCTATTTGGCAGATGTTTCCGGCTCCTTCACAGCCCTGGGGGCAATAGCGAACTCAGCAAATCTTGCGGCGGTGAAGAGAACCACCCTTGGAATTCTGGAACCCTACGCCAACATGACCGTTCCTCCTGTACCATCTTTCACAGGGGGAGTATCCACTCCGGGAAGCCTTCACAGAACCGCCGACGCCGGGGATTACAATCATGCAATCGTACTCAGTTATCTGGGGGATATGACCTGCCGATTATCACGCTACTACTATTGGGACCCGGCGGAAATAGTCCATTCGGTGGATATTCAGGATACCCGCTGGACATGCAGGTATCCGGAGGGGGTGACATCTATGTTCTTTCCTACTGATACCATTCCCGGAAGGCTTCAGTGTTTTCAGGAGTTCTGCTGGTGTTTACACTGCTTCTTGCTTCGGGCTGCCTCCACGATCCCCAGGGTGTTTCCACCGAGCCGGAGCTTGATCTCTCGGGTTTCGCCATGGTATGGGATTCCTATGAAATGAACTATCCTCTGTTCCTGTTCAAGGGAGCCGACTGGATGGAGCTGTGCCGGGAATACTATCCCCAGGCTGTTGACTGTTCAACCGAAGAGGAGCTGAGGACGGTGATCACCGGGATGCTGGCTGAGCTTCAGGACCCGGCGATCATCATCTACTCCATGGAGCTGCAGGATACCATATACACCTTTGAAAAAGCGTTCCAGCCCAATGTGGACACCCAGGTGCTCATGGAAAACTACCTGGAACCCGGTGGATTCCAGGGGTACGTGGATGGGTTCGGATGGTGCGATCCCGCTTTGCTTCCCTATGCCTTCTTCGACGAGTTTCCCACCCAGGGCGATACCCTGGCGGTGGCTGCCCTGGACTCCTTCGTTTCAAATTGCATTGAGCTGGATGTTCCAGCCCTGATACTGGATGTCCGTATGAATCCCGGAGCCAGAGGGCCATATTCCATAACTTCGATCACACCGCAATGGGCAGATTTACTTCCAAGGCAAGGGTCTGCGCATGGTATAGAACCAGGGTTGGCCCTGAATATGGCCAGTATCATGATTGGCGCCCCTCGATAGTTCCCGCCGGCCCCGTTCAGTTCACCGGCACCGTCTACCTCCTTGTTGGCGGCGGATGTACACAGGCCGCCGAGGACATGGCGGTGAACATGGCAGTTTTCCCGAATGTTGTGATACTGGGCGATACCACCGGGGGCAGTGTAACGGAAATGGGAATCGCCGTTCCCCTGGGGATCCAGGGGGGATGGGTGGTCCGGTCCGCTGTTTCCACCATCCTTACCTATGATAAGGACTGGGTGGAGGAAGCGGGCTTTCCCCCAGACATACTGGTGGAGGCAACCCCGGAAGATTTCGCCGCGGGGGTGGACCCGGTGATGGAATACGCCATGGGACTCGTCCAGGGGCGAAGCCATCCGTAAATTTGACAAATAGATTCGCCAAGCTATTGCTGTGCAATGAATAAAGCATGATGCGCATATGCAGCACCTTCGGGCGAACTGGCACCGTGAATCAGACGAAACATTGACGGAGGCAGAATTGAGTGAGCTGAAAACAGTGAGTACATTCGATAACAGGTACGAGGCGGAAATCGCCGGTGGTCTCCTGCTGGAACAGGGCATACAATCCATCATCAGAGCCGATGACTGCGGCGGAATGCTCATGGGAGTTTCCCCTGTCCGCAGGGGCGGGATAAGGCTGATGGTAAGCGCGGAGGACCTGGAAAAGGCGGAGAAGGCCCTGGAGGTGCTCGGCGGATAGGAAGGGGTGGCGAACTTTTGCGCTTCCCGGGGGTATAGCCCGGAAAAGAAAGGACCCCATGATCTATCTCTGTTTCTGATATTGAGCCTGTCCCTGTCCGGCCAGGTCTCCGATGCTGAACCGGCTTCGCCCTCAGCGGAGGATACCCTTGAACTTATTGAGTCCATCCTGGCCCAGGCAGAGTCCTACCTTGGCGTTCCCTATGTATACGGCGGTGCCGATGAGAACGGTTTTGACTGCAGCGGTCTTACCTACCGGGTGTTCAATGACCATGGCATACCACTGCCCAGGACCGCTTCAGCCGTTGAGACCGTTGGAGAGTTCGTTGAGAGGGACAGCCTTCAGCCCGGGGACATAATGATATTTCACAACCCCACCCATGCGGGGATTTACATGGGCGAAGGCCTTTTCATCCACTGTTCCTCCTGGCAGGACAGGGGTGTTGTGATAACACCAATTGACCAGCCAACTACCTTCGCAGGTATCACACGGCCAGGAGGGTCATTCCGGCTGAATAGCCTGCCTGCCCCTCTCTAGAAGGGTCTGTATCACAGGCATTGCCGGGGTGTAGGTGGCTACGAAGGAGGTTACAGGACCTTCCAGCCCGGGATACCACGCCTCCATGGATATCTGTCCGGTGGATGGCGGGGCGGGCCTTCTGCAGTGGCTGAGGACCGTCCAGAGTTCTTCGGGCATTATGGGAATGTCCACCCGGCCCTCGGAGCTCGAGTACATCAGGGTGTAGTTGCCGTAAATGAGATACTCGTCTCCTGCCCTTACTGTGAAGTTCGTTTCCGGGACATTTATCCCGTTCCAGAGTTCCAGCATTACGGAGTTCCATGATGCCGTGTCCACCCCCCGGCGGGAGCTGGAACGGGAATGATGGTACACCAGGGGGATGGAAGTCCACTGGTCGCGGAGGGTATCGGAGCATGTTTCCGTTGTGAGCAGATAGAGCTGCCCGGTGTTGAAGGCCTCCAGGGCCCCCACCGCCGGACGTGGGGCCCCTGTCAGAAGGGCTGCTGTAATGAGCATGAATGTCATTTTGCCTCCTAGTCTTCCGAAAGAACGATTATCATGTCCTCCCTGCTGAAGATAACGGTTTCTCCCTTCGGGGGGTTGACTGTGATCCCGTATGAGCTCAAAGAATCATTCCTGAGGGTGCTGAACCTGTATCCGATGGCTGTTTCATTGAGTTCAGAAGCACTTGCGGTAACGGTGAAGAAGTCTACGGGTTCTCCACACTTGACATACCTGGAAGCGGGTTTGAGATAGATCTCTGAACCGTCGGGATCGAAAAGGTCCCAGAACACCGAACTGAGCTCCCTTGTTTCGGAGATCTGGGTGAGCAGAAGGCTCAGGACCTGATCGCTCACTATGTAGTCGTCGGCTCCGGTTATCTCCGCAAGGTTTCTATTCCGTATGTCCCTCATCTCGGTAATGAGGGAGAAGTTCCTGTTCAGTTTTCCGGCTATGTCCTGATGTGCAGAAGGGTCATCAGTGTGCTGGAGTCGGCTTCCTGGGCCCAGGGCGTCGGAGTAGCTCAGTATGAGTATGTGCTGGTAGTTCTCGATGGACAGGCTTTCAAGAAGGGTTCTGTCAGTTGTCCGGCCCGGGAGGTAATCAACCTCCAGATTCTCGAGTTCCTCCGGAATGACCGGGGAACAGAATACTTCATCGGCCACCAGCTTCAGCCTGGACCCGGGGGTGAGGTAGTTGGAAAGCTCCCTTATTATTATTGGAGCCCGCCAGTTCCAGCCCAGCATTATGATCTTCGAGGGTTCCCTGTCTGAGGGTTCCTGGTGATAGATAAGGTCTTTCCGCACCCGGGGGCTTGCCTCTCCGGAGAGAACCACCGTGTCGTCATCCTCAGAAATGGCGATGATTCGGTCGCTGTCCTCCATGATGGACTCCATGGGTGGATTGAGAACCGGAGGGTCTCCAGCCTTTTTCACGCCGATCACACAGCTTGTTTCATACATCTGCTGAACCTCGCGGAAGGTCCGTCCGGCAAGTTCCGGCTGGCTGTGGAAGTAGATCTCGTCGCCGCCATAGTCCAGAAGTTCCTGGTAAACCACCGAAAGGCCGGACTGCAGGCATGTCTGTGCAACCATTCTGGCGATGATATCTCCGGCCAGCACTATTTCAGCGTGTTTCCCTCCTACTATCCTGGCTGCGTCGACATTTTCAGGATCGGTTATCAGGGCAACTATGTGGGGAGGATCCTTCATTTTGCCCGCCCTGTTGGTTATGGCAAGCATGGTCTTGATGACCTCGGGATCAGGATTATCGCCATCGGGGGACAGGACTATGACAGCCTTTGCGGTGTGGAGACTCATCTTCTCAAGATCGGAGGCTCCACCGGACTTCCCGTTCTGCACACCACCCTGGTGTTCCTGAGAAGGGGGACCTTCTCCCTTATCTCATCTTCCATCATGACCTTGTCCATGTTCGCCATTATGGCAACACAGGGTCTTTTCTGGTTTTCATTGGCAATGGAAAGCTCGGAAATGATGGTGAACACCTGCTCAGACCAGCCCAGCACCACGGTATGATCATTCTCCACCACTCGGGATCTGCCCTTTCGCAGGGCCTCCAGCCTGGCTTCCAGCCCTGTGGTGAGGATACCGATAAGGGTGCTGAAGATGAAGATCCCGCTGAATGTCACTATGAGCATGCTGGCCAGAAATCCGGGGCTTCCCTGGTCGCCTCCGATGGTGCCTGGGTCCATTGTGCGCATGAGGCTCATCCAGAGAAGCGCAGGAAAACCTTCTCCTTCGGGAGCTGTACCGGTGAACATGACCATGAGGGAGAAAAATACGATAAGTATGACGGAAAGAATTCCCAGCCATATTATCAAACCCGCAGTTCCCCTGGACATCATGGTGTCGAAGGCGTAGCTGAACCTGCCTTCGCGGAAAATCTCCCTGGCATTGTCAGCCCCCTGTCTGGTTAATGGATAATGGATTTTAACCTGTTCAGAGGGCGCAGGCAATGCCCCTGTTCTCGCATATGGCAAGGTACTCCTTCACATCGGAACGGGAGAGTATGCCATTTCTGATGGATTCTGTGGTGATGGAGGAGATGGTGCTTTCCAGGATGTCCACACCGTTTGAGAGTGCATGGAGTGCCTGTTCATCGGATCCCGAGGCCATGTAAGCCCTGTAGAGATTTCCATACATGAATACCACGTCGAAGGGAGACAGGTTTTCGGCGTTCCTTATGGAGCTTTCTATCATGAAAATTCCCCGGTCGACGGATTCCCCGGTAAGCACGAGAAGATAGCCCCGCAGGTGGATGAACCGGTTGGAAATATCCTGGGACATGTCGCAGTCCTCCATACCGGTGAGTATCTCCAGGGCTCTGGATAGATCGGAGCGACGGATCCTCACCGCTGCGATCTCGAGGGAGGAATGGTGAATCGTTTCGGTACAGTTCAGCTCCTCAAATATCGCACAGGCGTTCAGAAGGTACTCCTCCGCCTTGTCGTATTTACCCTGAAGCATGAAAAGCCTGCCCAGCCCCAGCTGGCCGTAGCCCATTCCCAGACGGTTCTGAATTCTGCTGTTCAGTTCTATATAGAGCTGAAAATACCTTCGTGAAAGGTCCAGCATGTTGAGATTGGTATATGCCTCCGCAAGGTTGTAGTAGGCGATAGCCAGCCCGAGCTGGTCGTCAAGACGATTGTTCAACCTGACCACCTGCTTAAGCGTATCGAGCATCTCAGTATAGTGACCGCCATGTTCAAGCAGGCCGTGCATGTTGTTAAGGATCAGGGCCTCCATGGATGGATCGTTATGGGTGATGGATATATCCAGGGCGGTCCTGTAGTGATCCAGGGCTCTGGTCGGGGTGCCTGTTTCGGATTCGAGGTCTGCCAGCCTTGCGTAGTAAAGCCCCTCCAGTGAACCATCCGGCCTATCCGGATGTTCGTCGATGAGCCGCTTTGCATCCTCAAGCTTTTTACCGGCCTCCCCTCGTCTGCCCTGCAGTCTGCTTATGAAGGATGATTCCAGAAGGGCTCCAATCATGCTCCCGATCAGGATGCTTTCCCTGCTCTCGACGGAGTTTCCTATGCTAACCACCTCGTCGAACATTTCCATGGCCTTTGAGTACATGCTTCTTCTTTTGTAGCTGTCGCCCAGCCGGTAGAAACAGCTGCCCGGTCCACCGGCTTCGAGGCCATTTCCAGGGCTTTGTTCATGTGCCTGTCCGCTTCTTCCGCTTTCCCCGTTATGGAGAAGAGGGTTCCCATGTTCAGGTGGACACAGAAAAGCTCCTCGGTATCGGTGTCCGCCGGAAGCCGTTCAAGGTATTCCCTGTACCAGTGAATGGACTGGGAATGCTGGCCCTCGCGAAAGGTTTGCCCGGCGGCCATTCGGGAGAAGGAAGGGCCTTTTCGGTGTTCCTGCTGCAGCAGTAATGCCTGGCGGTTTCCGTAAGCAGTTCGCCAAAGAGCTCATCCCCCATGAGTTCCAGTGCGGCGGCGGTTCTTTCGTGAAGGATGCTCCTCAGGGAGGGAGAGATAAGGGAAACCAGATAGCTGCGCATTACACCGAACTTGAACTGATAGCCCTGGCCGTCGTCGAGGAGCAGCCCTGACCCAACGAAATCATCAAGGATCTCCGCAAGGGTGAGTTCCTCCATTCCCGTTAGATGGCTGAGAAGGCTCAGAGTAAGGAACCTTCCCGCGAGGGCCGAGCGCTTCAGAACCTTTAACTGTTCTTCCGATAACCCTTCCAGGATAGAATCGAGCACAGGGCGAACCTCCGGAGGGGTGGCGTCTTCCCGGGGCTCGCTCCATCTGGCCGCGCGACCATTCCCCACTCCCACTGCACCGGACTCTATGCACCAGTTGACCAGCATCTGAAGGAACCGTGTGTTACCGCCGCTCTGGCTGCTCATGTAGTCGATGACATCCACCGGGACCCCCGGAGATTTCAGTGCGAAGAAAAGCATGGTCCTCACGTCGGACCTGCTGAGGGGGTTCAGATGGATGGAAAGACGCCGGGAAGGGGGAAGAAGGGAAATGAATGGCCCAAGGACTCGGCGGTTCGACTGATGGCTATGCAGAAAAACCGGGATCACTGGTTTCGGAGAGCACCTCGCCATATAGCCAACGCCTTCGGGAGAAGCCCATTGAAGATTGTCCAGCACCATAACGAAGGGCTTTATAGTGGAAAGGGCCGTGAGAATTCTGCTGAGATCCTTCCTTGTTCGTATCCTGGTCTCATTCAGGTCTCCCGGGACTGAGCGTTTTTAACGGGGAAACCGTATTGACCGAGATGATCCGCGGTGCCCGGTTCCACCTGTCCCGTCTGGCGGACCACTTTCTTGAGTTCGTTGTCATCGAGGTTATCCAGACAGAGCTTTATTTCATTTACGATCAGAAAGGTGATCTCCTCACTGACAGGATGAACATCGGTTTTCAGCAGAGGTGTCTGCTTGAACTGGCAGTAGTTGCTGAGTTCCTCCACCAGCCTGGTCTTGCCCATGCCCTGCTCGCCGGTGATGGAGCAGAACATGGAGCTGCCGCTCATGGAACGGTCAAGGGTTTCCCTGAGGAGCTGAAGCTCATCACGGCGGCCAACCATATGGGTGAAATCCGGTTCCGTATCCCTGGAAACCTTCAGGTCGTCGGCAAGAAGGAAACGGCCCCTTCCTGTTTCCTTGGCGCGGTAAAGGGCCTGGTCCGCCAGTGCTATTACATCCTTCAGCTCCCGGTGGGAGGGCTGACTTTCCGCCACTCCCATGGATGCGCTTACCCTCAGCCCTCCGGGGAAATCACGGTTGCCAAGTTCGTATAGAAGACGCTGGGCCAGGTCGAGGGCACTGTTGCCGTCGGTTTCCGGAAGAACCACCAGGAACTCGTCGCCGCCGAAGCGGAGGGCGTGGTCACTCTTCTTCAGATTGATCCTGATGGTCTGACCCACATGGGCCAGTATGTCATCCCCGGTGAGATGGCCGTATATGTCGTTCACCAGCTTGAAGTGATCCACATCGATGATAAGCAGGGTCCATGGATACTTTCTGGAAGCGAACTCCCCATCGAGCTGCCGCAGAAGAGACCTGTCGCAAAGGCCGGTGAGAGCGTCTTTTGATTCGGTATGGTCGGTGAGGGACTGCAATTCAGGTTTCCTCCTATGGTTACATTACACATAAGCATAAAGTTTACCAGAAGCGGAACCTATATTAACAATCCAGAATAACAACAAACAGCAGGAAAAACGAGCCACACCATGGGGGCGTGGCTCAAATCACCGGGTGGTCTTCCCCCATGGTCTTAACCGGGGAAACCGGCTGTCAGCGCTTCCTCCTTGCCCAGGAATCCCTGAGGGTGATGGTTCTGTTGAATACCATCTTTCCGGCGGTGGAGTCGGGGTCAACGGAAAAATACCCGTTCCGCTCGAACTGGCAGACATACCCCGGTTCCTTATCCTTCATGTGGTTCTCAACCATGCAGTTTTCCATTACTCTGAGTGAGTCGGGATTGAGTGAGTCGGTGAAGCTTCCTTCATCGGCTTTCTTCATTGGGTTTTCCTCGGCGAAGAGCCTGTCGTACAGCCGGACCTCCGCCGGGAAACAGTGGTCCGCGGAAACCCAGTGGAGGGTTCCCCTGACCCTTCTGCCGTCCGGGGCATTACCCCCGGCGGTCTCGCTGTCGTAGGTGCACCTGATGGCGGAGACATTCCCCTGCTCATCCTTTTCAAAGCCAGTGCATGTAACGAGATAGGCATATCTGAGCCTGACCTCCCTGCCCGGCGCCATACGGAAGAACTTCTTCGGAGGATCCTCCATGAAATCCTCCCCCTCGATATAGAGTTCCCTGGTGAAGGGAATGCTTCGGACACCTGCGGATTCGTCCTCGGGGTTTACCACATAGTCAAAGTGCTCGGTCCTGTCTTCCGGATAGTTTTCTATGATGAGCTTAACCGGGTTGAGAACGGACATTACCCGTGGTGCGGTACTGTTGAGCTGGTTCCTTATGCAGCTCTCCAGAAGGGCTATGTCCACCGTGCTGTTGCGTTTCGCAAGGCCGATGGTAAAACAGAAGGAGCGTATGGCCTCCGGTGGGACTCCCCTTCGCCTCAGTCCGCAGAGGGTGGGCATTCTGGGGTCATCCCATCCCTTTACGAAGCCCATTTCAACCAGATGTCTGAGATAGCGTTTGCTCACAACGGTATAGTTGAGGTTCAACCGGGCGAACTCTATCTGTCTGGACTTGAACATGTCCAGTTTTTCGAGATACCAGTTGTAGAGGGGGCGGTTATCCTCAAACTCGAGGGTGCAGAGACTGTGGGTGACCCCTCGATGGAATCCTCGAGGCAGTGGGCGAAGTCATACATGGGATAGATGCACCATTGTCGCCGGTTCTGTGGTGAGAATGGTGCAGTATCCTGTATATGGCCGGATCACGCATGTTCATGTTGGGGCTTGCCATATCGATCTTGGCCCTCAGGGTCCTGGAGCCGCCGGGAAACTCTCCGCTTTTCATTCTGCGGAAGAGATCGAGGTTCTCCCTGGCGGTCCTGTTCCTGTAGGGGCTGTTCCTGCCGGGTTCCTTAAGGGTGCCCCTGTACTTTCGAACTTCTTCGGCGGTGAGATCGCAGACATAGGCCAGACCCATTTCAATGAGTTTTTCAGCCAGTTCATACATCTCATCGAAATAATCCGAGGCGAACCGCAGACTGCTCCATTCGAAGCCAAGCCATTTGATGTCATTCCTGATAGCATCTACGAACTCGGTTTCTTCCTTCACGGGGTTGGTGTCATCGAAGCGGAGATTGCATCTGCCTGGTACTCCTCGGCAATTCCGAAGTTGGTGCAAATGGACTTCGCGTGGCCGATGTGGAGATAGCCATTGGGTTCCGGGGGGAACCTGGTCACGATCTCACTGTGTTTGCCGGTGGCGAGATCGTTTTCGATGATCTCCCTTATGAAATCCCTTGTGGCTTTTTCCATAGAATCCTGTTCCTCCTGAATCAATGTTGGTCAATAATAATGAATGTCAGCCCTGGTCATCCATCATCCGCTGCACCATGTGGAGGAAGGTGATCCATGCTCCGCGGAACATGTGAAGCGGTCTTGTGTCCGGGGTCCTCAGCTCAAGGGTAATCCCCTTGGTATTCAGCCTTACGTCGGTGAAGATAGTTGTGAAGTGAACCAGAAAATCCTGGAATCCGGGGTGGGGATCTATCTCGCCGAAGGGAACTCCACTGTGAAGGTCGATGGCGTTCAGGGCAAAGTGTATCAGTCTTTCCAGAAGGACCTCCGAGGATTCGATGTTGTCAGCCCGGGAGCATGTCAGGCCGCACCGGGAGGGGTCGGTCCTGTCCCAGATATCCCTGCGTTCAGGCCCCATGGAGAATCCCTCTTCCCTTGAAAGTGAGCACATGAACTCCCAGAGCTGCAAAAGCTCATCCAGGGAGTTCAGGGAGACATGCAGATGTATCGCAGCGGTGCCCTTCATCATATCCCAGCCCCGGTCGCTGGTTCTGCCCAGCAGTTCGTGGAGGCTTCTGTACCTGTCCGCCTCAAGGAGCATGGGGGCGGAATCCCGCCCGGGTATGTACTCCCGGGGTATGTAGTTTACGCCGGTGCGTTCCCTTATTTCTGCAATGGTAATTTCTATGGTCCTGAGCAGTGAGTCGAACAGAGCCATGTCATCACCGGCTATGGGGGGACTGCTGAACTCTATCTGGCCCCCCGGTTCGAAGGTTATGTACATTCCTGAGTCGTCAGCTATCCTGTCTTCCCGTTCCGTGAAGCCCAGGGAGGGGAGACAGCTCTTCACATTGCTGAAATCCTCGGGGGACAGGGGATCTTCGCCGATGAGCTCGTACTCGAAGCCGTAGGTTCGTGTCTTCCTTCCGGTGATCCTGTCCTTTACAAGGGCTATGAACTGGTTCCTGTATCTCAAATGACACCTTTCATGAATTCACCGTACCACAGGGTGAATACTACAATTGCGAAGACCCTGTCTCCTGCGGATACCATGGTTTCAGGGCCGACCCCCTCACCGGTTACCATTCCGGCATATTTTCTCACGAGATCGCCGTTCAGTATGCCCTGTGCATCGGCTTCATTCCCCATGAGGATGTCGGCGATGGGCTCAGGAAGCCCGGAGGGGGTGGTGAACCAGTCTGCTATTGGCATGGTGAAGGGTTTCTTTGCCCTGCCGGTTACCTCGGGAGGGAGGATGCCATGGGTCCTGAAGGACTCCCTGCAGATGTACTTTTCACGACCGGCTGCAAGATTTACCCTGAGATCCAGGGGAAGTGTGCCTGCGAATTCTGCCAGCCTGTAGTCCAGGAAGGGTGTTCTTGTCTCCAGGCTGTGCCTCATGCTCAGCTTGTCCAGCCTGAGGTTAACGTAGTTGGGAAGCCTGGTGAGGGTCTCTATAACCTGCATGGCGGAAATGGGCTCCTCCATCCGGGAAACCCCTTCGGGAATGTAGTCGGATATGGTGAAGCCAAGTGGAACATCGGCACCGAGAAGCTCTGCCAGTTCGTTTTTCGAGAAAGCAGTTCTCCGGCAATATGTCTGGTTATGTGGTCTTCCGGGGTGCCCCCCACCCTGGTGAGCATTTCCGGGTAGAGTTCCGTAAGCCTTTTCCGTTCCACGGAGGAAGCACCGGGATAAGCCATGGCCGCCGCCTCCACAAGGAACTTTCTGTAGCCGGCGAAGATCTCGTCGCGCCTTCGCCGGTGAGGACCACCTTGAGCCTGCTGGAGGCCAGGCGGCAGACCTGGTCGGGTGGGAACCATGGTGCCCAGTGAAATGGGTTCTTCTATCGCCCTTATGATCTCCGGTAGCATCCCGAGGTGGTCAGGAGAGCATACACCCCTGATGTTCTCGGCACCTTCGAAACGGCGGGGCATCAGGGAAAGGAAACGGTCCACATCCGGGGTCTCATCATATTTCGGTTCACTGAAGCCTATGGTGAAGAGTTTTATATCAGGTTTACGAACCGCTGCAGCGCTGGCCACCGCAGAGGAATCTATACCCCCGGATATCAGGCTTCCCACCTCCACATCGCTTCGCAGCCTTATCCTCACCGAATCGGTGAACAGTCTGTTGAACTCCTCCCCGGCCTCTTCCGGGGTGATGTTCCTGTTCTCATGGAACTTCCACCGCCAGTAGGTTTCCAGGGAATAATCCCCGCTCAAGGTGTCCTGAATGAGAACCGATGCCGGGGGCAGTTTGCGTATCCCTTTGAAGATCGTTCTTTCGCCGGGCACATACCTGTATTTGAAGAATGCCGCAAGGAGATCCGGATCAAGCTCCCGGGGAACACCAGGGGCCTTCAAAAGGGGTTTGATCTCGCTGGAAAAAACAAACCCGAGCCGTTTCTGACATAGTAGAGAGGCTTTATGCCGAACCTGTCCCGGAAGAGGACAAGCCTGTTCCGCTCAGGGTCGTGGACCACCCCGGCGAACATACCGTTGAGTTTTGCCGGGAAACCCGGTCCGTGGTGCCTGTAGGTGTTCAGGGCTACCTCCATGTCTCCGGAGGTGGCATAGTGCTCACGGGGTAGTTCATCCTTCAGCTCAATGTAGTTGTATATCTGTCCGTTGCAGGCGATGGCAGTACCATCGGCGCGGTTGATCACCGGCTGCATTCCGGTTTCCAGATCGAGGATGGAGAGCCTTACGAAGCCTATTCCGGTGTTGCCGCGTATCATTACGCAGCTGTCGTCGGGTCCCCGGTGCTTTTGAAGCCTGCAGGACTCCTCAAGGAATTCCCTGCCCCTGTCCCCGGAAAAACCCTCTGACCAGTATCCGGTGAAACCGCACATTAGCTTTACCTCCCGAAGGGGCAAAAATAAGCGATTTCAGAAATTTATCCTAATCAGGCAAAGTTCAGATCCGGGAAATAAGGGATTCCAGCAGTTCTATCTCGGTGATTTGTCTCATGGCTGCCCTCTGTCTGGATCACCTTCTGAAAACACGCCTGGAGCTGATACGGCTGCCATCGCTTACTATCAAAGCACTGCCCAGCTTACTCAGTATGTCCAGGGGAAGGGTAACCGGTGATCTTATCACCCTGGGCACCCCCTGCCTGACATCACAGATGAATGCGGGAAGGGAACATGAGACCGATGTCACGAGCTCATATCCCCTTTCGTTGAAAAGTGCTGAGTTGATGTATCGGTCTTTGCGGAAACCCTCGATAACCCTCACCGGTGATCCGGTTGCCCTGAGACCCGGACTGCCTGTATACCTTTCCGGATCGGTCAGGTGAAGTCCTTCAGCCTCCAGTGTACCCATTTTCCCGGGAACGGCCCTTACCGTTCCCTCATGATCGATTCGATGATGTTTCCCAAAGCCATCTTCTGCACCTCCATGGGTATATTACACCCCTGTTGTTAATCTGGTGTTAAGGCCCCGGGGAGGGAAACGGTGAAGACGATAACCATAACAGGAGCCGGTCTTGCGGGATCAGAAGCGGCCCTTCAGCTGGCGGCCAGAGGCTATTCGGTAAGGCTTTATGAAATGCGACCAGGCGTCATGACACCGGCTCACAGCACCGGGATGCCGGCGGAGCTTGTGTGTTCCAACTCCTTCAGGTCCAACCTGCTCCACAACGCACCGGGGCTTCTGAAGGAGGAGCTCAGGAGGTGCGGTTCTTTCCTGATGAGGGCGGCGGAGGCATCCAGGGTTCCCGCCGGGGGAGCCCTGGCAGTTGACAGGGATGTTTTCAGCGACAGGGTAAGGAAGATGCTTTCCGACCAGGGAAGCATTGAGTTCATACAAGTGGAGGTCACATCCCTTCCCGCTCCGCCGGTCATCATCGCCCCGGGTCCACTGGCATCCCCGGCCCTTGCGGAAGAGATACTGAGGGCCACCGGCGGTGATTACCTTTACTTTTACGATGCCATTGCTCCGGTGATAAGCGGTGATTCAATAGACATGGGGAAGGCATTCTTTCAGAGCAGGTATTCAGAACCGGGAGATACCGATTACCTGAACTGCCCATTCAATGAAGAAGAGTACCGCAGTTTCGTACAGGAGCTGAAGGCCGGTGGCCGGGTTTCCTCCAGGGATTTCGAAAATGAGCTTCACTTCCAGGGCTGCATGCCGGTGGAGGCCATGGCCGACGGCGGGGATATGTCCCTTGCCTATGGTCCCATGAAACCGGTGGGACTGGTGGACCCCCGGACGGGTCATAGGCCCTTCGCGGTGGTTCAGCTTCGCAGGGAAAACCTGGGAGGGACCGCCTGGAATCTCGTTGGTTTCCAGACAAAACTCACCTATTCCGAACAGAAGAGGATCTTCCGCATGATACCCGGCCTTGAGGGAGCAGAGTTTCTCAGGCTGGGTTCAATGCACCGCAATACCTTTATCAACGGACCGGCACTGCTTGATCCGGGGCTTCAGCTCAAAGCCCGGCCGGGTACCTTCTTCGCCGGTCAGATCACAGGGGTGGAGGGGTACATAGAGTCGGTGGCCTCGGGCTCCTTGCGGCCTTTTCCGTGGCAGGGGTGGATCCTTTGCCCCCTCCGGAAACGGCCCTCGGATCCCTTCTTCGCTTCTCCACCAGCCGGGAGGAAGTGAACTACCAGCCATCGAACATCAACTACGGACTCTTTCCTCCCATGGAAAACGGGTCAGGGGCGGGAAGAAGGCCAGAAGAGAGGCAATGGCGGCCAGGGCCCTTGATTTTCTGGAAGACTGGCTGAAGGGGGTTTCACCCCCGGTCCCGGAGACACAGGGCAGTCAGGGCTCCTGATACTATCACCAGGCAAGGGATGCCATTATGTATGTGTCGGGGTGGGTTCCGGAAGGGCATTCTCCCATCAGCACACCACCGGGATAAGCGGTGAAAAGCAGAGCCTTTTCCACCGCCCCGCAGGCTTCCTGCCTGCTCGTTCCGTATAGCCATACAAGGAATATCAGCCCCCGACCGAGGTACTGCATACGGTTTTCCATCACCAGGAAAAGCAGGGAGAACCCGAGAACGGTGAAGGGGGAGGCAAGCCAGAACTGCCATGGAGGTGATGGATCTACGATGATCGCCGCTGCGGAGGATAGAAGGGTCCCCGCCGCCCAGGGAAGAAGCAGTTCTGTCACTGAAACGGTTTTGCCTCCCGGGGTTCTGCACAGAAGGGCCATGAGCCCCCTGCGGCTCTGTGAACCGGGCCAGCCTGTCAGAAGGAAGACCACCGGCAGAAAAGCGGCAAGGGAGACGAAATGACGGGCAAACTCCCCGGGGGAGCCAAGGATAAGGACCGTTGCCACGGAAAGTCCCCCACCCATTGCAGGTCCCGCCTTTTCACCGCACGTTTCGTCATGATACCCGCGGTGAGCATGAATGTCCGCAAGTTTAGAAACCTTCTTCCTCTTTGAAGAGCCCGCCGGTTTCAGGTTTCTCCTTTTCCTGCTCAAAGAGTTTCAGCAGGGCCGCCGGCGGCATTCTGGATATGTGAAGCTCGATCACCGCCCGGGAATTGGCCCTTGCAAGGTTCATCAGCTGTGTCACCGCATACGTGGTCTCGGAATGGGTGAAACGGTACTTGCCATCTTTATGGAGAAGGTTCTTGACGCCGTTGATGGTCTCTATCTGGGTCCGGGGCAGGGAAGGATAAAAGGCTACTGAGACCTCAGCACCACCCACCGCCCGGGATAAAAGCTCCGAATGCCTTACAACGCGAAGGATCCCGTTCTTGTTGCACAGAGCGATCCGCTCTACTCCGGAGGGTATTTCCCCCAGGGAAGAGGTCCTTATAAGAACCGCATTCCCCGCAGAGGCATAGGTTTTCAGTTTTGGAATGGAGGGAGTCGTGAACCGGGCAGTCCACCACCAGAAGCTCTGGTGAGGTAGCCATGCAGACTGCCATTGCGGTTCTTGTATCTCCGGCTGACTGAGCTCTTCAAGGGGTAGGTTGGAAACCGTTTCCAGGTCCAGCCAGGCGAGTATCTCTCCGGTGTTCTTTCCCGCGGAGCTTCTGTTCTTTCCCGACGCGGTTACGGCAAGGTTGACGCATCCCCTTGGGGTCATACCAGGTGGGGCCTCGATGCGATCGGTTATGTATCCCGTTGCCGCTCTGCCCTCCCGGGAAGTTGCCGGAGCCATTCCGCTTCCCGCCAGGACCTTCCCCTTCCTGGGAGACTCCAGTCCGGCGGCGTACCTGGCCAGCTTTCCCGCTGCTGAGGTCTCATCCCCGAGAAGGACCGTTATGGTCCCGCCCAGTACTGCAAGGTCCGATGACCCGGCGGTACCCTCTGCCGGGGAGACTCCAAGGAACTTCAGAAGGACCGCCGGCGGGTGTTCCATGGCTACTTCCGCTTTCTCATTTTCAGCTCAAGACTGCTGTCCGCAGCCTGGAGTGCTCTTACCACGCCCAATCCGCTTCTGCCTGAGGTCCTTGGAACCGCACCGGTCTCAACGCAGCGGAGGAATTCTTCCATTTCGGCATTCAGTGGTTCAAAGGACTCTATCTGTGGGCTGACTATGTCCCCGGTGCGGTAAGAGAGGTGGTATTCCCGAAGCTTTCCGGCTCTAGGATATCCACGCCCTTGTCAAATATCTTGATCTTCTCATAGGGCTCGGTATCGTCGTAGATCAGCATTTTTCTGCTGCCCACGATAACGGTTTTACGAAGTTTGGAGGGGGCCAGCCAGGCAACCTGAACATTGGCCGTGGCGCCGCTTGGGAAACCCAGGTTGATGAAGGCCACATCGGGAATGCCATCAAGTACATAGGCATGGCCGAAGGCCTCCACGAAATCCGGTTCTTCCCCAAGCCAGTAGAAGAGCATGGAGAAGTCGTGGGGGCCAGGTCCCAGATCACTGAAACATCCTTCTGATGAAGCCCGAGGTTGACCCTGTTGCTGGTAATGAAGCGTATGTCTCCAAGCTCTTTGCTGTCCAGTATCTGTTTGATCTTGAGAACTGGAGGTGAATAGAGGAATGTGTGGCCCACCATGGAAACCAGTTTTTCTCCTCGGCAAAGGCAACCATCTCCTCGGCCTTTGCTGTGGTTTCGGCGAAGGGCTTTTCCACGAAGACGTGTTTCCCCGCCTTCATTGCTTCCATGGCCAGGGGGTAATGGGTGGAAACGGTGGTTGCTATCACAACAGCATCAATTTCAGGATCATTGAAGATATCCGCGCAGTCAAGGGTTTTGTGGCAAGATGCAAACCGGGCACCGATCTTGTTAAGTCTTCCCGGGTCTTTGTCGCAGATCACAACCTTCTCGGTCCTTCTGTTAGCCGTGATGTTCCTGAGCAGATTGGGCCCCCAGTATCCGAGGCCTATTACACCAACGCCCGCCATTTCTTCCTCCGTTGCTTGAGTAATAGAAGTTTTGTCCGTGGCTGAAAGCTACAACATAAGCAAACTCCGGTAAAGAGAAGTCAATACCGCTGTCTTGCCGGACCCCATGTGCGTCATTTCGGCGCGGGTTTGAAGTTTACTTCCTGGCGGCAGCGGAATAGTGGCAAAATATCGCCACTAATATGCAGTATTCCCTGGCCAGGGTTTTGCTACTGTTTGCACCGAAGGGAGAAGAACATGACACTTGAGAAACTTACCATAAAGGCTAGAGAAGCCGTAACTGAGGCTGTTAACAGCGCCTCTTCCTCGGGAAACCCGGAGGTAACGCCCCTGCACATCGTATCCGCTCTTCTGCAGAACGAAGCTGGAACAATTCCAGGTGTTCTCAACCGGCTGGGTGTGGAGGCCGGTGCTCTGCAGAACGAGATAGGAAAGGCACTGGGAAGGCAGCCAAGATCCTCCGGGGGGTCACAACCCGCTCTTTCCAGAACTGCCCTCAGAGCCCTGAAGACCGCCGAAAAGGCATCGGCTGACATGAAGGACGACTTCGTAGCAAGCGAGCACATCTTCATGGGCATTCTGGACACCTCCTGTGAAGCCTCGGAGATATTGACGAAGGCTGGAATTGACAGGCAGAACTTTCTTCAGGCGCTTTCTGAAGTTCGGGGTTCCTCCCGTGTAACCAGCGAGAACGCCGAGGAGAGCTACGAGGCGCTGAAAAGTACACGAAGGATCTCACCGCCCTTGCCGGACAGCAGAAGCTGGATCCTGTGATCGGCCGGGATTCCGAGATAATGAGGACAATGCAGATACTCTGCCGAAGGCGGAAGAACAACCCTGTGCTCATCGGCGAACCGGGAGTGGGTAAAACCGCCATAGCCGAAGGACTGGCCGGCAGGATCGCCGAGGGAGACGTTCCTGAGACCCTCAAGAACAAGAAACTTCTGGCCCTGGATATGGGCTCCCTGATAGCCGGAGCAAAGTTCAGGGGTGAGTTCGAGGAGAGGCTGAAGGCTGTCCTTGCTGAGATCTCAGCCAGTGAGGGTCGAATAATCCTCTTCATAGACGAGATGCACACCCTTGTGGGCGCCGGAGCCGCCCAGGGCGCCGTGGACGCCGCCAACATGCTCAAGCCGGCCCTTGCCAGGGGTGACCTTCACTGCGTCGGAGCCACCACCCTGGATGAGTACAGGAAGCACATAGAAAAGGACGCCGCCCTGGAAAGGAGGTTTCAGCCGGTGATGGTTGATCCCCCTTCGGTGGAGGACACGGTGAACATCCTCAGGGGTCTCCGGGAGAGATACGAGGTGCACCATGGAATACACATTCAGGATCCCGCCCTGGTTGCCGCCGCCTCCCTGAGCGACAGGTACATTTCCGACCGTTTCCTTCCGGACAAGGCCATTGACCTTGTGGACGAGGCCGCCAGCAGACTGCGTATCGAGATAGACAGCATGCCCGGGGAGGTGGACGCGGTAAAAAGACGTCTCACCAGACTGGAGATCGCCAGGGAAGGCCTGAAGCGCGAGCGGGACAAGGCCTCAAAGGCGAAACTGGGCGAAGTAAAGAAACAGATAGCGGATCTCCGGGAGGAGTACTCAGCCCTTGAAACCCGGTGGAAGAACGAGAGGGACGCCATCAACAGGACCAGGGAGCTCTCCCGGCGTATGGAGGAGCTGAAGCAACAGGAGAAGAAAGCCGAAAGGGAGGGAAACCTGTCAGAGGTGGCCAGGATACGCTATGGGGACCTCAGGACCGTTCAGGAGAGCCTTGAAGCAGCAAGGGAGGAACTGGCGGAGCTTCAGAAGAACGGAGCAATGCTCACCGAGGAGATCACCGCTGAGCAGATCGCCGAGGTCCTTTCCCGCTGGACAGGCATTCCCGTTTCCAGGATGCTGGAGGGGGAGCGGGAAAAGCTTCTGAAAATGGAGGACGGCCTCAGGAAAAGGGTCATTGGCCAGGATGAAGCCGTAGAGGCTGTATCCAGGGCCATAAGAAGGGCCAGGGCAGGGGTGCAGGACCCCGACCGTCCCCTGGGGAGTTTCATTTTCATGGGACCCACCGGTGTGGGCAAGACCGAACTGGCAAGGACACTGGCCGAGTTCCTTTTTGACACCTCCGAGGCAATGATCAGGGTGGACATGAGCGAATTCATGGAGAAGCACTCCGTTGCCCGGCTCATCGGAGCCCCCCCTGGATACGTTGGCTATGAAGAGGGGGGATACCTCACCGAGGCAATTCGGCGGAAGCCTTACTCGGTGATACTTTTTGACGAGATCGAGAAGGCGCACCAGGATGTTTTCAACGTTTTCCTGCAGATCCTCGACGATGGCCGGCTCACCGATGGACAGGGGCGCACGGTGGATTTCAGGAATGCGGTGGTTATCATGACCTCCAACCTGGGAAGCGACTGGATCGGAACCGTGGGCAGGACGCTCCCCGCCGATGAGCGAAGGGCAAGGGCCCACGCCGAGCTGGAGGGCAGGTTCAGGCCGGAGTTCCTTAACAGGATAGACGAGGTGATCGTTTTCGGGTCACTGACCAGGGAACAGCTGAGGGAGATAGTGGGAATTCAGATTCACCGGCTCAACTCGGTACTGGCTCGGCAGGAGATAGAGCTTTCAGCCACGGAGTCCGCCCTCGATGCCCTGGCGGAGGAGGGTTACGACCCCGCCTACGGCGCGAGACCTCTGAAGAGGGTCATACAGAGGCAGGTTCAGAACAGGCTGGCGGAAGCGATACTCAAGGGAGAGATCATTCCGGGGCAGAGTGTGGAACTCGATGCCCGGGGGAACGAGTTCGTTTTCGTTCCCCGGTAATCCCAAGCTTGCAGGCACCTCCCCGGTGCCTGCATATTTGCCTTTCCACAGGAAGGGGCATTTTTGAGGGTTGCACTTGTAGTTCCCCCCTGGGGTCCCGATGACATACGGGCACGGGACACCAGGGGCATCAGCGGATGCTGGCCGACTCCCGGTCTTCAGTACATCGCCGCGGTGCTCAGGGACAGGGGCCACACCGTAAGGTCCTGGAGGGGTATTTCTATACAAATGAAAAGATGCGGCGCATGGTGGCCGATTTCCAGGCAGACGCCGTGGGGGTCTATGTTATAAGCCTTCTCTGGAAGCAGGCCTCCCGGTTCATCACCGATGTCAGGGCTGACAACCCGGGGATATTCACCTTCATAGGAGGTCACGGGGCCACCGCCATGCCCGAAAGGCTTCTTGCCGAGTGCCCGGCACTGGATGCCGTGGTTGTGGGTGAGGGGAAGTTACCTCCGGCGAGATGATCGATGCCTGGAAAGTGGGAGCTCCCTTTCGGAGATACCCGGTCTGCTCTTTCGGGATGAGGAGGGCAAACCTCGTTTCACCGGCCAGCGGGGATAGTTCACGATATAGATCAGTTTCCCTTTCCCGCGGTGGAGCTCTGCGAGATGGAGAGGTACTGGCCCAGCTTCGAGCAGGTTTCAACGGTTCCCGCTATGCAGATGCTGGGGAGCAGGGGGTGTACCGGATCATGCATCTACTGCTACAAGATGTACGGTAAGAAAATGCGCCTCCGCGACCCCGCAGGATGGTGGACGAGATAGAGAGTTATGTAAAGAACTACGGCGTCCGCGAGATCAAGTTCTGGGACGAGCACTTCACACACAGCCATGAACATGTTTACCAGTTCTGCCGGGAGATGATCAGAAGGAAAGTGAACGTAAGATGGTGGGTTTCCTGCAGGGCCGATTCCGTTGACAAGCCCCTTCTTAGGGCCATGAAGGCCGCCGGGTGCTGGTGCATCAACTTCGGGGTGGAAAGCGGTAACCAGAAGAATCTTGACGCCCTCCTTAAGTTCGAAACCCTCCACCGCATCAGAAAAGCGGTGAGGATGACACACAGCGTTGGCATTAAAACCCATACCACATACATCTTCGGCATCCCCGGGGAGACCTTCTCCGAGGGCCTGGAAACAATAGACTTCGCCAGGGAGCTGGGGAGTTTCACCGTGGAGTTCTTTCCAATAACCCCCTTCCCGGGAACACCCCTTTACAAGGGTGTGCTGAGGGGCAAGTTCGGAACCATGTCCGAGAACCTCGATGACCAGGGCATGCTCCTCGACAGACCCTGCTTCGTACCCTTCTCCATGACGGCAGACCAGGTTATGGAACTGAGGCGGCTTGCCTACCTGAAGTACTTCTTCAGGCCATCCTTCGTTCTCTACAGGGTGAAGAACCTCATGTCCCCCTTCCAGCTAAGGGCGATGTTCCACGGAGCCTGGAGCCTTGTCCAGATGCTTGGGGAACAGATCGCAGCGGCCATAAAGCCCCGGTCATGATCACCGTTGTCGTTCCCGTTCACAACAGTTCCAAGACCCTCCGTCGAGTAATCCCTCCGATACAGGAGGAGCTGCACCCGGAAGACCTCCTCCTGGCGGTGAACGACCGCTCAACCGACGATTCTTTGAAGATACTGGCGGACATGGGGGTAAGGACCATTGAAAGCAGGGGTATGCCCGGAGCCGCCGGGACCAGGAACACCGGCGGGGAAGAGGCCTCCACCGACTGGATACTCTTCATAGATTCCGATGCGGTGGTGCCCCGGGGCTGGCGGGATAAACTGGAAGCAAGGATCGGTGAAGCCCAGGCCGTGCAGGGCGTCTACAGCAGAAATGCCCCGGGGAGGAACCCGGCTACCTTCTACAAGAACTATTACTACTACCATACCTTTACCAGGCGCATCAGAAGCCCATTCATCAAGGGGTGCGGTACCTTTTTTTCGCCATCGAGCGGGATGTGTTCAACGCCCTGGGCGGTTTCGACGAGAGGATAAGCGGTGCCACCATCGAAGACGCGGACCTTTCGGAAAGGCTCTGGGCCCTGGGGGGAAGGATAGTGATCGCTCCTGAGATCGAGGTCTTCCACCTCAGGGAGTACACCCTCCGGGAGTTCTTCAGGTACGAATGGGTAATGATGACGGCGAAGGCTCTCTACATAATGAGACGGGATCCTTCCAGGGGAGCGCCTTCCATAAGTGTCGCGGGATTCAGGGAAATGTTTGCCGTTCTCGCCGGCGCTGTGTTTTCCTGGGTTTTCATCATCGGACTGGTATTGGCCGCCGGTGGTGTCTCAGCCGGTCTTTCCGTGGCCCTTTCCGGGCTGGCGGTGACCCTTGCCGTTCAGGCCCCTTTCATTTACCACGCTGTGAAGGATGGCGGCTCAAGGGGTGTTCTGGCCTGCCTTCTGGTGATCCCCGACCTCCTTATGGTAACACCCGCATGCCTCAAAGCCCTTTTCATGTACCTTGTCGGCAGAAGATACTGATGAGGAAGCTTCTCTTCCCCTGCTTTCGCTGCTGCTGCTGGCCGCCTTCGCGGTGTATGCCGGTTCCGCCTTCAGGCTGCAGGGCCCGGGGACAAGGCGGTACAGCTTGTTCTTGTGGTTCCCGGTGTTTTGCTTTTCGCCCTTTCAGGTCTCGATCCATTCCGGGGTGTGATACGCTTCTTCAAATCTTTATCCACAGGCATCTTTCTTCTGATCCTTCTTTCCGGGGTATTCATCTTCACCGTCTGGATGGCCGTGGTCCCACTTCAGGGTATTCCAAAGGGTGGGGACGAGGCCGCCTACCTTTTTCAAAGCAGGATCTTCGCCCGGGGGGAGCTCACCGCCCCGGTTCCCGGGGTGGAGGATCCCAGGGACCTTTTCCCCTTCAGGCACTTCATCTTTCGAGGTGGAGAATGGTATGTGATGTACACCCCCTCCATGGAATTCTCATGGCTCCCTTTACCACCGCAGGAGCTTCCTGGCTCATGGGGCCGATACAGTCGGTCATTTCTCTGCTTGGGGCCTTTCTGCTTATGAGGAGGCTGGCCGGGGAGAACACCGCCCGGCTCGGTGGGGCGGTAATCGCCCTGTCACCCTATTTTCTGTTCATGAGTTCTTCCCACATGGCCCACAACACCAACCTGATGTTCGTAACATGGGCGCTTTACTATCTGGTCAGAGGGCTCCAGCGGGAAAGCATAGCCGCCCAGGCCGCATGCGGTTTCCTTCTTGGGCTGGCCCTGAACACCAAGCCCTATCCCATAATACCCTGGGCGATCACAATAACCCTCGTTCTTTCTGTGAAGCTCAAATGGAGAGCCCTTCCCGTTCTTCTCAGAATTGCCGCCGGCGCCCTTCTCCCTTTGGGTCTTTTTCTCCTTTCCAACAACCGTTTCAGCGGGGATCCCTTCTCACCGGCCTATAACCTCGCCAGGGGCGGAGAACTGATGGGATTCGGAGAGAACAAGGCCTGGTTCCCGGAGTACGGCGACCATGCCCATACCCCGGCCAGGGGGCTCATGAACCTGATGAAGCAGGCCGGCACGGGAAGTACCATACTCCTGGGATGGCCCTTTCTTTCCTTCATTCCGGCCCTGGCGGTACTGCTTTCCGGCAAGGTCGCCAGAAGGGCATGGCCCCTCTTTGCGGCCATACTCATGATAGCCCCCTTCATGTTCATCCACTACGCCGCGGCCATCGACTACGGACCAAGGCACTACTACACTGCCCTTCCCGCCTTCGCCCTCCTCACAGCGGCGGGAATGATGGTGCTCGCCGGCAGATGGGGGCAGAAGGCCGAAGCGGCCCTGGGGGGGCTTTTTCTTGTTTCCACCATTCTCATATACATTCCGGACGGTGTTCGGCTGCGAAGCGGTCCATGGCAGACCATTGATCCCGTTCCCGTGAAACTGGCGGAGGAAGCCGTGGAAAGGCCCGCTGTGGTTTTCATGGAAGCCAGTGAGCATGGCTATCCCAATATCATGAGCGGCCTTCTGGCAACCGATCCCTTCCTGGATGGAGACATAGTTTTCTGCGCCCACCAGACCGCAGGTGAGGATCTGGAGCACATTCGGGGTATCTTCAGAGGAAGGAACGCCTATCTCTTTTACATATCAGCCGGGGAACCCATCATCGAACCCTGGACGGAAACCCTGGCGGAAAGGCTTACCCCCGAGGTGGACCTGAGACCGGACTGGGTACCGGAAAACCTTTCGGAAGCCGGTTACTAAACGGGCTTCCAGCCGCATGCCAATAAAGCCCTGCCGCCGGCGAACCCGTGTTCCCTCATGTGGGTCAGGGCCTCGGTTCCCTCTTCCTTAAGCCCCGGGTCCGAAGTCCTGCCCATATATGCGTCGTATGCCTGCTCGATTCGCTTTAGAACCGCTTCGTCAAAGGGATCTCCAGTGATATCCTCCACCTCGGAGAAGCGGATATCCCTGGCTCCGGAGTTCTCCACGAGCTCCCTCAGCTCATAGGAGGTGAACACCCTGCGGTGAAGGATGCCCCTGGATGTATCAACCCTTCCCCACCAGTTGTGCATGAGGGTGTGGGTTATCTGGGCAGGGGTCTGCCCGCCTCCTGAGAACATCTCCCTCACGATGAGCATCCCCCCCGGGGCGAGAACTCGGAGCATCTCGGCCAGAACCGCCGCCGGGTCTTCCATGTGGTGGAGGGAGTTGGATATTGCCGCTGCGCTGAAGGTGCCCGTCCTGAAAGCAAGACAGCCGGCGTCCATGGCGGCGGGTATTACTCCCCGGGTGTTTATGGTCTGCAGGGGTTTAAGGGAAGAATCGGCGGCGACCACAACCCTGAGCCGCTTTGAATTGGACATCAGGGCCTCCGCGAAGCCCCCGGGACCAGATGCCACATCCAGGGCCAGCCCGGCGGGGACAGCCTGGAAGACCCTTTCGAAGGCTTCCATTCCTTCAGTCATAGTTCCACTCCCTTCGGGGTGTCGAGTGCAGGAATTATAATAGTGGGTCAAAGAGCTGCGGAAGCTTGTTTTTGGTCTGTGAATGATTATCTGTTCACCTTCATACGAAAACAGGACAGCCAGGGATTGGTGGAATTTGCGTCATATATGCTTCATGCCTGCCTACAACGCTGAAAAACTCATGGAGGGTGTAATAAGGAAGATACCCCCGGAAGCATGGGAGAAGCTTGAGTTCCTGCTGGTGGTGAACGACGGCTCCACCGATGGTACAGGAGACCTGGCCAGGTCGCTGATGGAAAGCTACCCAAAGATCCGTCTGGTGGAGCACGGGAAGAACAGAGGCTACGGCGAAGCCAGAAAACCGCCTTTGAATGGACCCTGGAAAAGGGTGCAGACTCGGCGGTGATGCTGCACTCCGACGGCCAGTACCCTCCCGATCTGCTCCTTCGGATGATAGCGCCCTTGAAAAGGGAGCCGATGTAGTGGGTGGCAGCAGAACGAAACACGGGGACATGAGACACGGAGGCATGAGCCAGGCCAGGTACTGGGGTACGGTCATTCTCAACTGGGTGGAGAACACCGTGTTCGGAGCGGACCTCACCAGCTATCACAGCGGATACAAGGCCTACGGCAGAAAAGCCCTGGAAAGCATTCCCTACAGGAAGTATTCCAGCACATTCAACTTCGATTCCGAAATGCTTGTGGGTGCCATCAGGGCAGAACTGCAAATAGAGGAAGTGCCAATTCCCACCATCCACGGCGAGGGTTATTCCAGCCTGAAGCCCATTCCCTACGGTCTCAGTGTTCTGCACACACTCTGGCGTTTCGTAACTAAAAAAATATAGTAACACTTTTTTACATATTGACAAATTTGATTTGCAATGTATTCTTTGGAAGAACCCATTGCAAAGGAGTTGATATGAAGATCGTTGTTCTTTCAGTTGCGGTGCTGCTTCTCTGGGGATGTGGCGGCGAAGGCCCGGGGGAGTCGGCTGAGCCCTTATCCCCTCCTGATACACTGGTAATTACCGTTACGGATACGGTGGGGGTTCTCATGGGAGACACCCTCCTTGAGTTCGGCAACATAACCGACGCCGGGCTTACCCCCTGGAACGAGCTCTATATACTTGACGGTCTCAAGGGAAGGCTGGGGGTTTTCACCCCTCCGGGGATTTCATAAGGTTCCATGGAAGACCGGGCTCAGGCCCCGGTGAGTATCAGTACCCCAAGAGCTTCGCCATTCTGGATAACGGGGGCCTTGCCATCTCCGACTGGGGGGCCATAGCAGTTACCTTCCTGAACTCGGAACTGGAGTACGATACCCTCATAACCGGCTATCCCGCCATACCCCCGGACAGGATCACACCCTTTCCCGGAGGCTTCTTCGTGGGAATGAGCCTCGAACACCGGATGGAGGATGGACAGCCCTGCGGCGAAACCTTCCTTGCCAGGTTCGGCAGATCCACTGAACCACTGCATGTTTACAGGAGTTATCCCATGAGGTTCACAGTGGATCCCGACGGCGACCTGAATGTGCACACGGTTGGCATCACATGGGATACCTCCCCTGATGGTACCGTTGCCATGGCACAGACCTGCGACAGCATCTGGGCATTCACCGCCTTCGATCCGTCAGGTGAAGAGCTTTTCACCGTGGAAAGGGATTGGGTCCGGGTTCCCAAGTCCGAAGAGGAACTGATGGAGGGCGCCTACCATGAATCCCTCTCCACCAGCACCGAGAGCGGCAACTCCATGAACAGGGACAGGCTTCACGAAAACCAGCCACTCTACAGGAACGCCATTGTCTCCGTGGATATCGATGACCGGGACAGGATATGGGTGGGACAGGGCTGGACCGACCATCCGGTGTTCGAGGTCTATGATCTTACCGGTGAGCTGCTCTTCGTGGCTTCAATACCCGGGCTTAAGGGAACCGGCTGCTTCGGCTACTGCTTTGATAACGGGTTCATAGCCTTCGACACTGAACCGGAGGACTATCCCAAGGTGTATCTGCTTGAGGTGCCCCTCTAATACTTTTTACCTGAAGCGAACTGCAGGGTGCCGTGAACAATGCCCCAGCCGAGAACCGCCAGATCGTAGAGGCACAGGAGGGTGAAGGGGAAGACCACCTTCAGTCCCATTTTGCGGGAGGAGCTGAGAAGGAACCTTCCCCTGAACAGAAGAGCCAGGAGGATCAGGGCGGCGGACAGAAGACAGGGTTCAGCCCTTTGGAAAACGGCCGCCGCCAGGATAAGGACCTGAGCCAGCAGTACCAGTACTATGGAAAGGACCATCCACCGGCTGTGGTGGGTGCCGGATTCCCTCACGTTTATGTAACGGGCAAGGAGCCTGTTCTTCACGCTGCGCCAGCCGCTCTTAGCCTGGGCCCTGGCCATTCGGAGCCTTCTTCTTGTGAACTGGGCAAGGGTGTATTCCGCCAGGTGTGTGACCTGAATGGACTTGTCCAGCATGATCACTCCCCCGGAGTCCGCGATGGCGTAACCCAGCTCCTCATCCTCCACGGTGGGTTCGGGGATCCGTATATTGAACCCTCCCATCTCCTGGAACCTATCCCGGCGAACCGCCGCGCACCAGGTTGCGAATGTGGCGGTGTTTCCCCGGGCATTCTGTTCAGGCTGTAATAGTAGTAGAAGTTCTGGTATCCCGACACAGGGTCTGAAGCCGGACAGACCGGTGTGTAAAGGGTTTGAACCGCCCATACACCGGGGTCTGTGAAGTGCCGGTAACTTTCTCCAGAAGGTCTTCCGGAACGGTAACGTCGGCGTCAAGGAACAAAATGACCCCCCCGGAAGCTTCTTCAGCACCCATGTTACGGGCCGCGGCGGGCCCCTTCCGTCCGCCGGTATCGAGAACTTTCACCGGGTATGAGCGGGAGATCTTCACTGTGTCGTCATCGGAGCCGTCGTTGACCAGTATCGTTTCATAGGGGGACAAGCTTTGCCCCATCAGCGAATCAAGACATTTGTCGATGGTGGTTCCCGCGTTCCACGCGGGTATCACCACCGAAACGGAAGAATTCAACTCCACCTCCAGAATGGAACGGGCGACATTCGGCGAAAGGGTGAATATATTCAGCTCAATATGAAAGTCGTACTGCTTACAATGCCGGCGTGCTGGGAACAGGACCAGCACGATTTCATGAATCAGAGGATTCCCCTTCTCAGGTGGCTGAAGATCAAGCCCCTTGTAAATGTGGTCCCTTCTCCATCTCTACTCTACCTTGCTCCCTACCTCATAGAGGACGGACACGAGGTAAGTTATCTGGAGGGGCTCTTCCACACATTTGAAGGGGCGATGGATGAGCTTTCCCGGATGAACCCCGATGTAATAGGGGTCACGCTCACAAGCGTGGACTGGGAGAACTCAAGATGGATGATAAGCGAGATGAAAAAGCTCTTTCCCGATGCGGCGGTGGTGGCAGGTGGAATACACCCCACACTGTGGCAGGAGAAATGCTTCAAGCAGTGCGACGGCATCGACTACATAGCCAGGGGAGAGGGCGAGCACACCCTCCGGGAGCTTGTCAACTGCCTTCAGAGGGGAGTCCCCCCGGTGGATGTACCCGGGCTTGTGTTTTACCATGAGGGAGAACTGGTAAAACCCCGGACCGTGAGATAGTGGAAGATATCGACTCACTTCCATTTCCAGCCCATCAGCTTGCTCCGCCAAAGGCGTACCTTCCCAGTCCAACCTTCTACAACAGACTTCCCCATGCCAACATAATAGGAGCCAGGGGCTGCCCATACGAATGCACCTTCTGTCATACCGACAGACACACAAGAATGCGCTCCGCGAAGAACATTGCCGATGAGATCCAGTGGCTGGTAAGGGAGCAGGGCGTGAAGGACATCGCATTCTGGGACGATACCTTTACCCTTTCCGAGGACAGGGCGCTGCAGTTCTGCGACGAGATCATCTCCAGAAAGCTTGACGTGGACTGGGCGGTGAACGCCAGGGTGGACAAAGTGTCGGAGAAACTTCTCAGAAGGATGAAAGAGGCCGGCTGCTGGCGGATCCTTTACGGCATCGAAAGCGGTGTTCAGAAAAACCTGGATGCCCTGAAGAAGGGCACCCGGCTGGACCAGATCCGATACGCGGTGGACCTCACCAGCAAACTGGGAATGGAACCTACGGCACCTTCATGTTCGGCATCCCCGGTGAGACCTTCGAAGAGGGGATGGAAACCATCGATTTCGCCTGCTCCATAGACCTCGACTACGCGGTTTTCGTTAACCTTACACCCCTCCCGGGAAGTGAGGTATATGAAAAACTTCTGTCTGGGAAGATACAACCGGCAAAGTTCACGAAGGACCGCTTCAATTTCAAGAATGTCTCCTTCGTTCCCGAGGGCATGACCGAAGACCAGATCCGTTTCCTCATACAGGAGGCCCACAGGAGATTCTATCTGAGGCCGAAGCTGGTCTGGAAGAAGATTCGAAGGATGAAGAGCCTTCTCGATCTCAGGAAATACATCAACGGTTTCCTTCTCCTTGCAACCGCAAGGTACATGAAGCGTCCCGTGGAACCACAGCTGCACTGACATGCGCATAGTATTCATCAGGCCTCCGGTGGTTCATCTGAGATCCGATTTCTACGGCAGCATACCAGGTATTCCCTCGGGCCTGGCCTACCTTGCATCCAGCGTCCGGGCAGCAGGTCATGATGTGGCTGTGGTCGACGGCTATGGAGAGGCTCCCCACCGGTTTTATACCTTCAGGAAAAGATACAGGGCCAGGGGCCTCACCCCCTCTGAGATAGCCGAAAGGGTTCCCTTCGATTCAGCCGCGGGTGTTTCCGTTCACTGCGCCACGGAACACTCCATGTGCCTGCGGATCGTCAGGGAGCTGAAGGAAAGAAGGCCTGAAAGACCGGTGATCGTAGGCGGATACCACAGCACATTCGTTCCCGGGGACTTCATCAGGGCCGGAGCCGATTTGTGGTTCTCGGCGAGGGCGAGAAAAGGCTTCCGGCTCTCCTTGACAATCTCCAGGATGGTGGGGATCCTTCGAACATTGACGGGCTGGTCTCCGCTGATTTCAGTACCGAAAGGCGGGAGAAGTATACCGCAGACCTGAACTCCCAGCCCTTCGCCGCCGTTGAGCTTCTGCCCCTGGATAACTACTGGAGGCTGGGCTATGGCCACGGCCCCGTTATGCGCGGTGTGCGGTACATGAACATCCTCACATCCAGGGGTTGTCCCTACAAATGCTCCTTCTGCCAGGCACCTGAAATGTGCGGAGGAAAATGGCTGGCCAAATCCGCCGACAGGGTCCTTGAGGAGTTCAGGTTCTACATTGACGAATACGGTATAACCGATTTCCACATACAGGACGAGAACTTCGCCATAGACAGGAAGCGGGTGGAGGACATCTGCCTGGGGATAATCAGCGAAGGGATGAACATCACCTTCTGCTTCCCCTCCGGGCTGAAAATGGAAACCCTGGACAATGAACTGCTGGAACTCATGGCTAAGGCCGGGTGCAGGTATTTCTCCCTCTCTCCGGAGAGCGGTTCGAAGAGGGTTCTGGCCCTTATGAACAAAACCGCCGACATCGTCCGGGTCCCGGGTCTTATAAGAAAGGCCTCCCGGCTGAAAATGGCCACATGCTGCTTCTTCGTTGCCGGTACACCGGGTGAAACCCCCGGTGACAGAAGGGAGACCAGGGCCTTCATCAGAAGCCTGGCAAGGGCCGGTGTCCAGGAGGTCATCATGCCCATAATGACACCCTTCCCTGCAACACCGTCCATGGACGAACCCTGTCTTCAGGGTTTACGGAAATGGATGAGCTGTGCTTCTCACCGGTATGGAGGAAGGATTACGGGAAACTCAACAGATACAGGATAGGTACATATTTCCACTACTACATCGCCAGGATACTTTCCCATCCCCTGGGTTTCCTCGCCATGCTTCTGCGGATGCTCACCAGAAAGTGCAGAACGAAGGGTGAGATGACAGCCAGAAGGATGATCCGGGACCTCTACGACAAAGCGAGGTCCCTGGGCACCCCCGGGGTATCCCGGTGATCGGGCTCTGGCCGGAGCTGCTCGTACTTCTGCTCTTCCTTGCCTCGGATTTTTTTCTCACGGGAATGGCAGCTGCGGCAGGGGGGCTTGGCGCAGGACTGGTTTCCTTTCTCGTGCTTCTTGTCGCCGGCAGACGAAAGCCTTCCCTTCTTGTGGAAGGCCTGCTCTTCGGGGGAGTAACCGCGCTGGGAGTGGTGGTTGACTTCCCAGGGGGCAACCTCATACTCATGGAACTGGTAATAGGTGTGATCTTCCTGATCTCGGTTCCCCTGGGGTGGGACCTGCTGGAAAAAATGACAGGTAAATACGGCCGCGGGCTTCTGCTCCGGGGGTTCGGGGATTCTGGCCCTTGCCCTGGGCATGGTGTTCACCATCCATGGGGCTGTCTATGCTTTTCTGGCAATGAGCGGATCAGGCGGGGTTATCCCGGGAGCCGCTCTTTTCGCGGTTCTCTACCTGGCTGCCCTCCGCCTGTCTTCCCCTTCATGAAAAGGCCCGGGGCAAAACCTGTCCTGAGATAGTTGAAAAGGCCGAAGGGGAAGCAATTCTGAAGCGGGGTGATTCGGTGCTGGGTGAAGTGATCCTTCAGCCAGGGGCTTCGGGATTGGCCAGGGTTACATCCATCGATGCCAGGGTTCCCTGGGATGCCTTTCTTCCCGCCCTTGAAGAAGGGCTGAAAAGGAGGGGTTTTCCTTCGGTTCTGATAACCGACTGGGAGGGTGATCCGCTGGAGCTTGAGATGAACGGATTCCTTCAAACTCCGGGAGGATGGCGGAAGCGGTTGTGAATCCCTGCGTTTCATGAAAAGGCGACCATTTTTTCATTGCACTCAACCATTTAGGGAGTTCCCCACAATACGGATATTTCCGGTACAGAGGTTGACGCCTATCAAGCCTGATGCCATTGTAGAAACCCACAGCTTTAACTTCGATTCTTCACATATTAATGTTATGTTAATAATAAACCTAGCAAGGAGGTCCCACAATTGACCGATGGAAAGTACCCTCGTTCTGAGGTGAACCCGGACAAATGCAAGGGTTGCGGGCTCTGTATCGCCCGTTGTCCCAAGCAGGTCCTGGTGTTTTCACCGAAACTGAACTCAAAGGGCTATCACTACGCGGAATATGTTGGAGAGGGTTGTGTGGGTTGTGGAAACTGTTTCTACACCTGCCCGGAACCCGATGCAGTAGTTGTTTACCTCAGGGATTACAACCCCGAGACAGACGGGGAGGCGTAGAATGGCCAGAATGCTCATGAAAGGTAACTACGCGGCTGTATACGGAGCCGCCATGGCGGGCTGTACGGCCTATTACGGTTACCCCATAACTCCCGCCAGCGAAATAGCTGAGTCCGCAGCTGCTCTCTTCCCTAAACTGGGAAGAACCTTCCTGCAGGCGGAGAGCGAAGTTGCGGCCATTAACATGGTGTACGGTGCAGCGGGGAGCGGCCAGAGGGTCATGACCGGCAGTTCAGGCCCGGGCATCAGCCTGAAGATGGAGGGAATATCCTACTGTGCCGGTGCTGCCCTTCTGCGTTATCGTTGATATCATGCGGGGGGGTCCCGGCCTCGGTAACATCGGCCCTGAACAGGGAGACTACAATCAGGTTGTCAAGGGCGGAGGCCATGGCAACTACAGGAACATCGTTCTTGCCCCGGCCAGCTGTCAGGAAATGTGCGACTTCACCATGCTTGCCTTTGAGCTGGCTGACAGGTACAGAACACCGGTTTTCGTTCTTACCGACGGCGTCATCGGTCAGATGATGGAATCGGTAACAATTCCCGAACCGGTGAAGGAGCTTCCGGACAAAAGCGATTACGCCGTTTTCGGAACCCCTCTCCATAAGAACCTTGTCAACTCCATATACCTCGACCACGACGACCTTGAATGGTGGAACAAGGAACTCATGAAGAAGTACAGGGAAATTGAGAACAGTGAAGTAAGGCACGATGAGTACCGCATGGAAGACGCAGAGATAGCCGTAATCGGCTATGGCTCCGTCAGCAGAGTACTCAGAACCGCCGTGGACAACGCCAGGGCAAAGGGAATCAAGATGGGTCTTTTCAGACCGATAACACTTTTCCCATTCCCTAAGAATGAGATAAAGGCCCTTCCCGGCAGGGGCGTCAAACACATCCTCACCGTGGAACTCTCAACCGGCCAGATGGTCGACGACGTCAACCTTGCGCTGGAAGGGGAACTGAAGAGCGACCTCTACTTCCGCGTCGGCGGAAATGTACCCTCCGCTGTGGAGATCATTGAAAGGTCTCCGAGCTTTACGGGGAGGTAAAGTGATGAAGAAAACAGTACTCAGAAAGCCCGAAGGCTTCATCGATGTCTACAAGCACAAGCCCGGAGCCGAGAAAGACAGGACCCACTACTGCCCTGGCTGCGGCCATGGAATACTCCACAAGCTCATTGCCGAGGCCATGGAAGACCTGGAAATAGTGGACGAGACCATTCTGATCAGCCCGGTTGGCTGCAGCGTGTTCGCATACTATTACTTCGATACCGGGAACTTCCAGGTGCCCCACGGCCGGGCGCCGGCCACCGCCACCGCCGTAAGCCGGGCGAACCCCGGCAAAGTGGTCATCAGTTATCAGGGGGATGGCGACCTGGCAGCCATCGGCGGGAACAATATCCTTCAGGCTGCCAACAGGGGAGAGAACATAGTGGTGTTCTTCGTGAACAACGCCATATACGGAATGACCGGGGGACAGATGGCTCCCACCACCCTTGAAGGCCAGATAACCACCACCTCACCCTATGGAAGGAACCTCGACACCGACGGATACCCATCAAAATGTGCGAGGTGCTCAGCGCCCTCACAGCACCCAACTATATCGAAAGGGTATCCCTTCACGATTCTCCCCACATCAGAAAAACCAGGGCTGCCGTGCGCAAAGCTCTCCAGAACGCAAAAGAAGGAAAGGGCTTCCAGTTCGTTGAGGTCCTCTCCACATGCCCAAGCGGCTGGAAGATGGACGCCCCCAAGGCCATGGACTGGGTCAGGGACAAGATGCTTCCGATGTATCCTCTGGGGGTATACAGAGATATGGGTGATCAGGCAAAGATCACCGAAAGACCTGTTCCCGAAATGGATCCTGAAGCGGTCTGGGAGAAGCTGGGTATCTCCGCGGAAAAGGATGTGGATTTCAGCAGGCCTGAAACCCCGGAAGAGTTCCGGAAAATGTCCATTCGTGTTGCCGGCTTCGGCGGTCAGGGCATCATGGTCACCGGTCAGGCCCTGGCAAGCGTTGCCCTGGAGTACGGCTACAACGTATCATGGCTTCCCAGTTACGGACCAGAGATGCGCGGAGGAACTGCGAACTGTTCGGTGAATATTCAGGACGGAACAATAGGAGCCGCCGAGGCGGTTCATCCCTCAATGGTCCTCGCCATGAACCGTCCCAGCATGGAGAAGTTCGAAGAGTTCATCCTTCCAGGGGGAACCCTGGTCTACAACACCACTCTGATCGATGTGGAGCCGGGACGGGAAGACATCAGGATTTTCCCGGTACCCATAACCGGGATCGCCGATGAACTTGGCAACACAAGGGTTCAGAGCATGGTTAGCGTAGGAGCCTATGCCGCAATTACCGGAACGTTCAAACCGGAAGACATCGTCGCCCTTCTGCCCAAGCTCTTCAAGGGCAAGGGTCAGGCCATAATCGACCTGAACGCAAGCGCGGTGAACGCCGGCTACGACTACGTGAAGAAGAACTTCCAGTAGAGCAGGAGCTACGGGTCCCCCTCGGCAAAGAGGGGGACCTTTGCCTCACCCCCCCCCCGCACATTTGTTATTTCTCAGTGAAGCATTATTGTTATTCAAATCATTTCCTGGAGGTTATTTCATGAGGGTGCCGATGGTGTTTCTTTTTCTGTTTCTGCTTCTTCCGGGGCTGGCTTCGGGGTTCGGCTATTTCGATGCGATCAATAAGGGTACTCCTCTTCCCGGTTTGTCGCCTCTATCCATTGCCCTGGGCTCTTCACGGGCCATCGGGCCCAATGAACCCCTTTCCATTTTCACGAATCCTTCCCAGCTCAGCTCCCTTCCTCTTTCCCTGCAGTTATCAGCCTCCACCATCTCATGGAAGGAGCGGGTAATAGAATCCGATTATGATAACATACTTCGCACATATAACACCTTTGATAATCCCTCATTCGCCGCAACGGTCTCCCTGGGTGGTCTCAGTCTTGGGGTGGGTTTCGCCAAGGTCGCCGAGTTCGGTTATGAGGAACCCATATCGTATACGATGAACCGGACGAACCGGAAGTGGCCGTGGCTGTCCTCTATTCCGAGGGGGCCCAGTACGAGGGGATGTTCGGTCTTGCGGCAGATCTTACCAGATCCCTCAGTTTCGGTTTCTCCGGGGGTGTCAGGACCGCCGGCGCCGACTACGAGTACTACTACAACAGCCACATCGAGCAGATTCCCGACTCCTCTTCACAGTGGTCCATGGAGAGCACGGAATTCGCTTGGCATGCCGGGTTGTCCCTTGGCGGAAATCTTTTCAAGGCCGGGCTTTCCTACGGTTCCGAAACGGATTACATGGAGGATGTGATCGCCTTCGGAGCCAGTGCCCTCGCGGAACACCTGAACAACATCACAGTGGGTTTCGAGGCAGAGCTGGCTTCACCCTTCGAAGGGAATCGTTTCCTGGGAAAACTCTCTGTGAAAATGCCCCTGAGACACAATCTGGATGCCCTTACCTCGGTAAGTTTCGATGATCAGAGGGTGGCCAACAGGGCCGGTCTGGGGTTCGGAATAGGTTTCGACTGGACGCTGAACGAACTCCAGATAAACGGAGGGCTGCTCTCCAGGTTCAGAGCCAGACGGGACACCGCCTTCCCCGAGGAAACATCCTACAGGATAGATGACGGGTTCGCGGTTTTCAGCCTCGGGGTCACATACAGGCCCTGATACTCCGCCGAAGGATTAATGGGTTTTTGTCCTGTGTCAAAAGGAGTATTATCTTCTGTTGAAACAACCCTGAGAACTGGAGGATAACATGAAAGCCACAGCGTTCCTGTTTTTGCCTTGACACTGACCTTCCGGCCACTGCCACCGGATACGGCTATCTCGATGCCATGGGGCTGGGAAGCCAGCTTTCTGGAACCGATGCCGTAACCCATGGTTTTGGAGCCGGCTCCTCCGTGGGGGTCGGGGGCATGGGATCTTTTCGGTAATCCGGCAGAGCTTGCGGGTACAGGCTCCAGACTTATGCTTTCAGGCGGTGTGAATATCCTCAAGCAGACAGTCAACGATGGCCTGGGAAAGCATACCCTCACCTTCGCCGGACTTGGGCCGGCAAGTTTTCAGGCGGGTTTCTCCTCCGAAGCCGGCAACCTGGCCCTGGGAATAGCAAGGATTCGCGACTACACATACAAAGGTGAGTACTTCTTCATCGAATCCAGCCCCGAGCCCATGATAGCAGGTTACGAAAACCTTACGGTGAAAGGCGGGGTCTGGGAGGCGGCTATTGGCGGTGCCAGGCAGATAGCCGGCATTGTTAAGCTGGGCGCCAGTGCAGGGTACAGACTGGGGAGCGTGGATTACGAGTATTACTGGCACCACTTCAATGAAAACATAGAGGATTCCTCATCCTCGTGGAGCCGGGAAGAAGGGGAGTTCGCCTGGCGCGCCGGGGCATCCTTTGAACTGGGGCAGTCGGCCACCCTTGGTATCTCATACGCGTCCGAGTCTGAAAACTGCCCCTCCTTCATCTCCGCCGGTGTCCTTTTCGGAAACCTCGCCAGGTGGAATCCAGGTGTGGGGATCGAAGCCAGGATATTCGATACCGGAGAGAACAAGGCCTGGTCCGGTACGGTATTCGGCGGGATCTATCCCGAGAACAGTGTCTTTTTCAGGGGCGGTGTAATGCTTTCTTCCCGGGGAGGAACCGAAACGGATGCTGCACTGGGTCTTTTTCTTGGCACAACTGTGAATTTCCGCGGGATGGATCTCGATGCCGCCTTCAATTTCGGGAACGAGGGAAGGAAGAGCGATGTTTTCGGATTCCCGGAAGCCGATACCATCAACGACATAGTAACGGGTTTCTCAGTTGGCGCCTCCATTCCCCTCTGAAACCCCAGGTCAGTTGTGAAGGCCTTCCTCTGCCACAATGGGTTCCCAGGGTGAGTGTAAGCCAATGACCGATCAAAACACCTCCTGGACCTGGCTGGGCTTTTCCCCTGCCACCGGAAGACTGAAGGTGGAGGGGGATCCCCACTCTGTCCTGGGTCTGACCGCTGAAGATCTCATCCGTTCTGAAGACCCCCTTGGAATTCTGCCGGGTTCCGTGGCCGGTTCCCTGATGGAGGACAGGGGGATAGTAAGGGACTCTGACCTTTCCATTGTTATCCTGCCTGGGAATGCCCGGCAGTGCAATACAGTTACTGTCATCAGGGAAAGGACACCGGAGTACGATCTCGTTTCCGACATGGCCGCCGGTGTGGCTGCCTTTACCCCCGATGGGACCATTCTAGGGTGGAATAGAAGGATGTCGGTGCTTTTCGGTCCCAGGGAGAGCGATGTCAAAGGCAGGAAAGCCTCGGATATCCTTCCCTCCCCGGTGCTGTATAACTGGGCCAGCGTTCTCTCTTCAGCCCACATGGGACACGAGGTCAAGGTGGATTTCCGCCCCTCCGGGGACAGGAAGCTCGAGGGAGTCCTCAGCAGGGGTGGCCCGGGTGTCATAGGGCTCTTCCTCGATTCCACTGAGAACTACTCCACGGCGAAAAGGCTCAGAGCCCTGAACAGGCTCAATCAGGCGTACATCCAGTCCACTGAGACCGGTCTCATACTCCTTGACAGCCGGTTGAGGATCCTTCTTACCAACGCTGCCTTCAGCCGGATCAGCGGTGAACGGGGGTTGCTTACCGGTATGCAGCTCCAGGATGTGCTTCCGGAAGAGTCCTACAGATGGGTGCATGACGCTTCGGAAAAACTTCTGGGGGAAGACAGGTCCGAGTATTCCGCCACCATTCCCTTTCGGCGGGATGATCTTGGCAGTCTCGTTGTCAGACACACACTCAGGGCGGTGAGAAATGAAACGAACCAGGCGGTAAATTTCGTATGCCTTTTCAGGATAAGACTCAGTTGACAAGGCTTAAGAACGATGTGGACAATCTCAGAAAGAGCCTCTCAGGCCTGGCTGCCCTTTCCCGGGGAATGGTTGAGATGGAAACCGGGAAGGCCGGCGATATCTGTGAGACCGTCATGGAGATAACCGGCTCCAGAGCAGTCAACCTTTACACATATGACCCCTCTGAAACCCTGAGGATTTCAGGAAGCTCAGGCAAATGGCCACAGGGTCTCAACAGGGAAGAGCCCGGGAAGCTGGGCTTTCCTGCATATGTATGGAGGGGTGAGAAGATCTGCGTTATCGAATCCCCTGAAACCGGTGAGTTAAGCCCCTTTTTTTCCAGGTGCGTCATTCTGCCCCTCGGCAGGGGAGTTTTGACGCCGGCTATGTAGTTGTATGCGATCCTTCCGACTCCGGTGCGAGCCAGGCGGTACTCGATTCAGTGGCCTCCCTTGCCAGGCTGTATATCGGGGCAATGTCCGGTTTTCCCGGAAGAAAGACCAGAGACCGCACAACAGGCCGGGAAGACACAGCTCTGGATCCTTTGCTCACAAGCTTTCCCTTCCCGGCGGCGATGTTCCAGAAGAACGGGGTCCTTGAGGACTGGAACCCTGCCATGGAAAGCCTGACGGGTATTTCCGCGGAGGACTGCACGCAACAGGATCTTCTTAACATGATAGACCCCGACGGAAAGGGTTTCACCCTTGATTCCCTCGCTTCGGCTGATCCTCCCGATTTCGAGAAGGATGCCCTGGTCTGGAGGGCAAGGAAGAGGGATGGTTCCCTCACTGAGCCATACAAATGGAACGTGTCCATAATGGAGCATCCCCGGACCTTTCAGGGGGATTACGGCTTCCTGCTCACAGCAATTCCCTTTTCTGCGGTTCACGGCTTCAAAGGCGGCAAAGACCGAGCCTCGGATGAACTGATTAACATATTGAGGATGGTTGAGGAAACAGTTTCACTGAAGAAAGAGAAATACTCACTGGAGGCCCTTTCCAATCTGTGTCTCGCCTTCAGCCAGTCAGGTGGCATCAGGTTTACAGGGAGGGAGAGCTCTATGCTTCCTTCCGGAAAGAAGGGGAAGAGAACGGCAAGGATGATTGGAATGCTGGCCCTTCCCTTCTTCTGAACGGTATTGAGTACGAGGTCAGGACCACCGGTGGTGTGGATATTCCCCTGCTCGAAACGGTGTGCGAGGTGGTCTCGTCCCTGAGGGGGGAACTCCGAAAACCCTGTCCTGAAACTAATAACTCTTCTGATTACATTAATAACAACGCAAAGAAGCTGGTGACTTTCCTTGAGAGGTACTGCACCGATTCCATAAAACAAAGTACGGCGGTTCTGCACCTGGTTGACAAGACCGATCCCTTTTCCGGGCTTGCCAGAACCATGCTTTTTTCAGGAGAGACCGCCGCCAGGGCAGCGGAGCTCCTGGGGCTGGCGCTGTCCGTCTCATCAAGCAGATTCAGAAGGGTTTCTTCCGAGAGGTTCCTGGCAGGGCTGCATGCCTCATTCACAGGATGGGCTTCGACCGCCCTCCCTTTCCATAGCAGAGGGTCTTCCCGAGGTGGTCATAATACCCGATATTGCCCTTCAGTGCATATCTTCCCTGTGCAGGATGATGTTTCCAGATGAGCTTATATCCTTCTCCGCCACCCTGGAAGACCACCGTGCAGTTCCGTTGTAAGGCTCACCGCCACAACCGGACTTGCCAGGGAAACGACCCCTTCCGATATCAGTGAAGGCATTGAGAACCTTGAAAAGGGAGTTTTCGACAGCCTTGCTGAAACCGCCCTCATATCCGGTATCCTGGCACAGGTGGGCTGCGCTGTGGAACACGGCGATAGTGACGAACTGACCATACTGTTCCAGACACACACAACGGATACGGCCTGAGCCCCTCGAAGAAGCGGCTGTTTTGTATATTTCCACTTAACAACAACCGGAAGGGCTTGCTCGTGGATTCCTACAATTTCAAGAAACTGGAGAAAAGGTGGTCTCCCTTCTGGGAGGAGATCGATCTTTACAAACCGGCGACGATCCGGACAAAGAGAATTTCTATTGCCTTGATTACTTCCCCTACCCCTCCGGCGCCGGTCTTTCCGTGGGCCACTGCAGGAACTATGTGCCCACAGATGTCATATCAAGGAAAAAGAAGATGGACGGCCTCAATGTCCTTCATCCCATGGGATGGGACGCCTTCGGACAGCCCGCCGAGGAATACGCCATAAAGACCGGTATGCACCCCGCCGATGTAACGGTCAGGAACACCGAGAACTACAAAAGGCAGATGAAGCTCTTTGAAGCGGGTTATGACTGGAGCAGGGAGATCAATTCTTCAGACCCGGACTACTACAGGTGGACACAGTTCTTTTTCCTGCTGCTTTTTGACAGGGGCCTGGCCTACCAGTCCGATAACCATCAGATGTACTGTCCCCAGTGCAGGATTGTGCTCTCCAACGAGGAATCCGCCGGGGGCATCTGCTGGAGGTGCAGTGGCGAGGTGACCCGTAAAAGGCTTCCCCAGTGGTACTTCAAGATCACAGATTACGCCGACCGCCTCCTGGATGACCTGGACGACCTCGACTGGCCGGAATCGATAAAGGCCATGCAGAGGAACTGGATAGGGCGCTCCAGTGGGGCTGAGGTTGTCTTTGTGGTGGAAACCCCCGGTGGAAGCATCGATCTTCCGGTTTACACCACCAGGATAGACACCATCTTCGGGGCAACCTTCTGTGTCCTGGCTCCGGAGCACCCGGATCTGCTTTCCATCTGCACACCGGACCATGAGCAGCAGGTCAGGGAGTACATTACCGCCTCAGCGGCCAAGAGCGATCTTGAGCGAATGGTTGCCAGTGAGAAGGAGAAGAGCGGAGCCTTCACCGGAGCCTATGCTGTAAATCCCTTCAACGGTGAGAAGATACCCGTATGGACCGCCGACTACGTTCTAGGAGGATACGGCACCGCTGCGATAATGGCTGTTCCCGGGCATGACGAGAGAGATCACGCCTTCGCGAAGAAGCACGGCCTTCCCATCATCGAGGTCATCGCTCCAGGCGGAATCGCCAGGGGAGTGGAGGATGAAGCAGCTGTGGCCGACGGTCTGCTCTTGAACAGCGGTGAGTTCTCGGGGCTGTCATCGGAAGAGGCACGGCGGGTGATGGCGAAGCACGGGGAAAGGAAGGGCTATGGCAGGGCTGAAACAAGGTACCGTATAAGGGACTGGCTGGTCAGCCGCCAAAGGTACTGGGGAGCCCCAATACCCATTATCCACTGCGATACATGCGGCCCTGTACCGGACAGGGACCTTCCCGTTACCCTTCCCGATGTTGAAAGCTATGCCCCGGACGATTCCGGCCGTTCCCCCCTTGCATCCTGTGAAGAATGGGTAAACGTGAAGTGTCCCCGGTGCGGAGCACCGGCAAAGAGGGAGACCAGCACCATGGCGGGTTTCGCCTGCTCCAGCTGGTATTTCCTGCGTTTCCCTTCCCCCGGGTGCGATACCGCCCCCTTCGACAGGGCAGAGGTGGACAGGTGGCTTCCGGTGGATCTCTATGTGGGCGGCGCCGAGCACGCTGTAATGCATCTGATCTACGCACGGTTCTGGACAAAGGTAATGTTTGACGCTGGAATGGTGGGTTTCACGGAACCCTTCGCCTGTCTGAAGAACCAGGGCATGCTTCTCAGCTACGACCACCAGAAAATGTCCAAAAGCAAGAACAATGTCATAACTCCCGACGAAATGGTGGTAAAGTACGGCGCCGACGCCCTGAGGCTCTACATTATCTTCATGGGTCCCTTTGAGGCCGAGCTGGAGTGGAGCGAAGAGGGCATTGCGGGAACCTATCGGTTCCTCAAGAGGGTATGGAACCTCTTCCTGGAAACAGCCACGGTCAACACCGGCTCCCCGGATCATGCATTCGGGAAGGAACTTCGCTTCGAGCTTGCGAGAATGGTGAAGAAGGTAACCGAGGATATCGACGGCTTTCAGTTCAACACCGCCGTCGCCGCAATGATGGAGTTTTTGAACTTCATTTCAGCGAACAGGGACAGGGCTTCCTCCGCCCCGGCGGAATGGAGAAAGGCCCAGAAGGATTTCCTTCTGGTCCTTGCCCCGGCTGCTCCCTTCATAACCGAAGACCTCTGGCACCGGCTGGGTTTCGGGGAAGAAGGGGAATCGATACACACCGAAACATGGCCCGGGTACCACCCTGAAGACCTAATATTGGACACCATCGAGATCGTGGTTCAGGTGAAGGGAAAGATCAGGGATCGCATCATGGTTCCCGCCGAGGCCACCAGGGAGCAGATGGAAAGAGCTGCCCTTGCCGGCGAGAAAATACAGGAATACCTGAAGGGCGCCCCTCCGAAAAGGATAATCGTGGTTCCCGGAAAACTCGTTAACATCATTAACTGAAAACGACAGGAGAAGGATAAGTGTCAAAGCAGTACAGCGCTCCCCCGGAGATGACCATAGACACCGAGAAGGTCTACCGTGTGGAAATGGAAACCGAAAGGGGAACCATCCACCTCGACCTGTTCCCGGAGCACGCACCGTTAACGGTAAACAACTTCCTTTTCCTGGTGGAAGACGGTTATTACGACGGAGTTTCCTTCCACAGGGTCATAGACAACTTCATGATACAGGGAGGTGATCCCACCGGCACCGGAATGGGCGGCCCCGGTTACAGGTTCGCCGACGAGTTCAGTGGTAACCCCCTTACCCATGAAACAGGAGTTATCTCCATGGCTAACGCCGGCCCGGGAACCAATGGAAGCCAGTTCTTCATCACCCACTGCCCCCAGCCCCACCTCAATGGCAAACACACTGTTTTCGGAAAGGTCGTGAAGGGGCAGGATGTTGTTGATTCCATCCGCCAGGGCGACATGATCTTCAAGGTTACCGCGGCAAAAAAATAGTATCAGGATCAAATCAGAAGAGGGGCGGACCTGTGGCGGGTCTGCCCCTTCTCTGTCCGGGGCATGCTTAATTCTTTACGCTACAAGCTGTTAAGCGATCTATTTGTCAAATTTACGGATGGCTTCACTGGAAAACTGATGGAAAATGTCGGTTACTGTTGTTAAGGAGGTAACCGTGCTGGCATTTACAAGAAGTGTTGGTCTCGTTGGTCTCGACGCCTTTCAGGTGAATGTCGAGGTCGATCTCACCAACGGGCTGCCCTCATTCACCATAGTCGGGCTGCCGGACAACGCCGTGAAGGAGTCCCGTGAGCGGGTGCAGTCCGCCATCGGGAACACCGGGTTCACCCTGCCCCCGAAGAAGCTCACTGTGAACCTGGCGCCTGCGGGGAAGAAGAAAGAGGGGGCCGCCTTCGATCTCCCCATTGCAGTGGGGCTCCTGGCGGCCTCGGGGTACATTCCCGGGAAAAGGGCAGGGAAGTACGCATACCTGGCCGAACTTGCCCTCGACGGCTCTCTAAGGCCTGTGAACGGGGTTCTACCCATGGCCGCCGGGCTCACCGGGGAAAATATCCAGGGCTTCATAGTTCCCCGGGCGAACTCCGCCGAGGCCGCCATCGCGTCCCCGGTGCCGGTGTTCCCCGCGGAGAACCTGGAACAGGTCTCCCTGTTCCTCCAGGGGGTAAGGAACCTCGAGGCCGCGGGGCAAACCGATACCTCCGAGGAAACGCCGCCCCCGGGCTCACCGGACCTCTCCGAGGTACGGGGGCAGCAGCTGGCGAAACGGGCCCTTGAAGTGGCCGCAGCGGGGGGCACAATGTCCTCATGATAGGCCCCCCGGGTTCCGGTAAAACAATGCTGGCCGCCAGGCTGCCTGGAATACTGCCGCCCATGTCCCGGGAAGAGGCCATCGAAACCACCAAGGTGCACAGCGTGGCGGGAATGCTCCCCGAGGGGTGCGCACTGGTTCCCAGAAGGCCCTTCAGGGCCCCCCATCACACCGTTTCAACACCGGGTCTCGCCGGGGGGGGAACCAATCCCAGGCCCGGGGAGGTTAGCCTTGCCCACAACGGGGTGCTCTTCCTCGATGAACTGCCGGAGTTCCGCCGGGGCGCCCTCGAGGTAATGAGGCAGCCCATGGAGTCCGGCAGGGTTATCATTTCAAGGGCGTCCGCCAGCGTGGAACTCCCGGCCAGGTTCATGCTGGTTGCCGCCATGAACCCCTGTCCCTGCGGTTATCTCACCCATCCGGCAAAGTCCTGCAACTGCACCGCGTCACAGGTCCAGAGATACCTGGGAAAAATATCCGGCCCCCTGCTCGACCGCATCGATATTCACCTCGAGGTCCTCCCGGTGGCCCGGGGCGAACTGGGCAGCAACGAGGGCTCCGGTGAAACAAGTTCCATCATTAGAAGCAGAGTGGTGGAAGCCCGGGCGGTCCAGAGGGAAAGGTTCAGGAACACACCGGGGTCCACAGCAACGCAACCATGACCAGCACCCTCACAAGAACCCACTGCCGTCTCGACCCCGGCGGAAGGAAGCTCCTTGATACCGCCGCGGCCAGATTCGGGCTCTCCGCAAGGGGGTATTACAGGACCCTCCGGGTTGCCCGCACCGTGGCCGACCTCGACGGCTCATCCACCGTAGGGGAACCCCACATAGCCGAAGCCGTCCAGTACAGGGCCCTGGAGAGGGACTACTGGGTATAGGAAAAGGGGCGCCGAAGCGCCCCTTTTCCTTCGATCGGTTCGAATTACCTGATAACCGTTATCCGCTGGGTCATCACCGTTTCACCGGTATTGACCACAACGCTGTAGAAACCGCTGGGAACCGGAGCACCGCCGGAACCTGTAAGGTCCCAGTTCAGCGTGTGCTGTCCCGCGGGGAACTCACCGTTACCAAGGGTGGCCACCGAGCGGCCGGTGAGGTCGAACACCTGAACGGTCGCGGTGCCGGCGCGGCCATGGAGAAGGGAACCGAGGCGCTGGAAACCGCCGGGTTCGGGTAGGGAGCGCCGATGGAGGTTACGAAGGAGGTCCCCCTTCGCCCTCTTCACGCCTGTTCCGCCCACATCGATGGAGCCAAGGTAGCTTATGTGGTTGTGGGCCCAGACGGTGATCAGCATTTCGCCGGTGGTGGCGGGGTTCACCGGTACCTCAACCTGGCCGGAACCGCCGGTGAGGGCCACCTCGTACACCTCGGCTGTGGCCCAGTCGTCGCCCTTGTAGAGGCAAACCCTGCGCCGGACACCGGGGATCCTTCGGCGGTGACATTCACGGTGACGTTCGAGGAGCCTGTAATGGAGGCCGGGTGTGTTACCGTAAGGTCAACCGCCTCTTCGGTCCAGATGGGAAGCTCCGGTTCACCGAACAGATTGTAGTTCTTTACGCACCAGTCCATCACCTGATTGCTTCCGGGGTTCATCTGGTCGCGCCCTATGAAGTGCATGGCGCCCAGTGTGTTCTGGCCGTCGTTCCAGTGGACGTCGTAGAGGGCCTGACAGAGAACTTCGCTTGCTCCGTTGCCCGGGCTGGAGGGGCTGCCCCATCCGTACCTGGCATTGAAGCCGCCGAAGCCGCCGCCGTTGGGTGAGTTAAGCCAGGCGTCACCCATGCAGTCTGAACTGTGGTCAAGGGCACCGATGAGGCAGCTGATGGAATTCCAGATGGCGGGAAGGTTGCCGGAGGAAATGTTGGTGAGGGCCATGAAGTGGCCTGTGCCGTAGGAGCCCCCGGGGAGGGAGAAGCTGGTGGGGCTTCCGTGGCTGGCGTGGTAAACATGGTGGGGCCGGAGTTTATCATGGCCTGTGTAATTGAAACGCTGTTGTTGCCGGCGGAGTGGTAGCACTTCTCCTCGGCCCAGCCGCCAGCTGGTACATCGGCGCTGATTATCTCGGCACCGGCGGAGCCCCAGCAGCCCGGCCAGAGCTGTTCGGTGGTGTAGCCCACACGCATCTCAAGGGGAGCCGTGTCGAAGCCGTCGGTGGAGTTAACCTGCTCGTAGGCCAGAACCTTATCTATGAAAAGTTCGGCCTCGGCGGCTGAGTTAACGCTGGCCCGGCCGGTGAAGAGGTCCGGATGGTAGTCGACATTGTCGCCGCCGGAGCCCCATTCCCCCATACGCCGTTTCCGTTGGAGTCCCAGAGGTCCGCCCCGGGGCCGGTGTCGTTTATGTCCGACCAGTACAGGTCCACCGGGGGATACTCGGTGTATGAGGAATAGCTGATCTTCGCGTCACGGCCGGCGATGACATTATCGTCGCCCCAGATGAGCACATATTCCACGCCTTCATCCCTGCAGTCGGTGAGGAAGGCCCGGATCTCCTGCTGGAGATCAGCCCCGGAGTACTGTGTCTGAATCCAGGTTGTGGTGTAAACGCTTGTGGGTATGCCCTTGCGGGTTTTCCACTGGGCGAATTCCTGTGCATAGCTTTCATAGGTGGGTGTGGCGATAACGACATACTCGCCGTAGGTAAGGTCGCGGCTGGGAACGATGACCGCTCCGCTGGCCTGGACCATTTCAGGGTTGACCACAGTGTTCTCCACTATGGCCCTTGTCCTGGCTTCGCTCTGGGCTGAACGTGTCCTCACTGTGTAGTTATCGGAGTACTCGGTGGTTACCCGGAGCTGTATGTCAGTGGCAATCTCGATGAGACCCGTAGCGGGGTTCCACCTTACGGGGTAGACGCTCACATAGGCAACCGGGAAGCCCAGAAGCATTGAGGATCCCTCCAGCCTTGCAGGGGTTGAAGGGTAGTTTTCCGTGGAGGAGTAGGCTTCCTGGTCCGGCCGGGGAATGGAAATGTTCACTTCGCCCATGAGGCTCAGTGGTACCGGCTCGGTTGCGGGAAGGACCGTGTGTCTTCCCCTGAGGGAGGTCCAGCTTGCTCCGGTGACCTCCACTGACAGCGCCTGGTACCTGCGGGAAGGGCAACCGGTGTGCTTGCCACCGGAAGGGCGGGAAAGCCGATGCGCCCAAGGGACGGGGTTGCATGCATGGTTACCGATGTGTAGCCGGCCATGGAGCCCATGGTGACTTCTTCGGGATCGAACTGAACGTCTACGGTGAACTCCCCGGCAAAGGATGTTGCCAGAAGAATTACCGCAAGAACTGCGGTGAATTTCATTTGTCCTCCTCTTTATGGTTCAGGAAACATTATAGCATCATATATATATACAACAGGGATACCGAAAAAAAGTGCCCGGTTCAGGGGCTTATTCCCCGGTCAGGAAGTCTATAAGACTGGCGGAGGCGGCCCTTGCCGAAGCGGAGTCGGGGTTTTCCGCGATAAAACGCCAGACCGGTTCTTCTATTCCCCTTGCGAACATCTGGAACCCCGTGCTGTCCGCGGTGATGAACCAGTGGGTCTCGGTGAAGGTGAATCCGGTGGTCGCCGCTTCGGATGGAGGCATGCTGCCCAGTGAGACAGGCGGGCCGTATATGGAGTAGTACTCGTTCTCCCCGGGGGCAAGGAGGTTGTTGAAGTACCGTGCCAGTTCCCTGCCGCCGTTCAGCTGAAAAACGGCAACGGCCATTTTGGGGAGGGAGTTGTCCCCGGGGTTTTCCGAGAGGTTTTCCCAGTTTACTCCGGTGTCTTCCGTTGAGGTGTCGGGGTCGATCCCGGCCAGGGCATCCTGGGAGATCTGCGGCCCGTCGGAGACGATGTCCCCAACTATGATGGCCACGAAACCGGCCACCACGGTTATCATCAGGATGGTGGAAAGGTTGCTTTCCTCGTCGGAGCCTGAGCCGCCGCCTCCCTGGTCGAGGGGGGAAGCCACGGTGATACCCGTAACGAATACTAGAAGGATCAGTATCACCGCGGCGTTCTTCACTGGTCTATTCCTCTTCCTTCTGATAGTCGTCCATTACCTTCTGCTGTATGTCCCTGGGGGCAGCCTCGTAATGGGAGAAGGACTGATTGAAGCTTCCCCTGGCCTGTGTCAGTGACCGGAGGGTGCTGGTGTACTGATAGAGCTCCGCCTCGGGAACGATTGCCTTTATGACCTGGAAACCCCCTGGGCCTCCATGCCCTGTATCTTGCCCCGGCGTGTGTTCACATCCCCCATCACATCACCCATGAACTCGTCGGGAACAGTTATCTCAAGGGCCATCATGGGTTCCAGAAGAACGGGACCCGCCTGCATCATAAGGTCCTGGAAGCATTTGCTTGCAGCAAGTTTGAAGGCCATGTCCGATGAATCCACCGAGTGGGACGAACCGTCGGTTACAACGGCTTTCACATCGATGACCTCACTTCCGGATATGGGGCCACGGTGCATTGCCTCCACCACGCCCTTCTCCACAGCGGGTATGTACTTGGTGGGAACATTGCCCCCGGTGACCTCGCTGTCGAAGACGAAGCCCTCGCCCCTGGGCATGGGCTCTATGCGCATGAGCACATGGCCGTACTGCCCCCGGCCTCCGGACTGCTTCTTGTGCTTGTAGGCACCTGCGGCGGTCTTGGTGATGGTTTCCTGGTATGCGATCCTGGGCTTGAAAAGCTCGGCCTCCACGCCGTTCATGTCCTTCAGCCTGGCCAGCATGGTCTGGAGGTGGAGTTCCCCCATTCCGCTAACGGTGGTCTGGCCGATGCTGGCCTCGTTCCTGGTGATGAAGGTGGGGTCCATGGCGCCGAGCTTGTGAAGGCCGGCACCCATCTTGTCTTCGTCGCCCCGCTTCTTCGGTTCGATGGCCGCCCTGTATACCGGGTTGGGGAACTGAACCGGGGCCAGACTGACCTGGTTGTTCTTGTCGCAGAGGACATCGTTGGTGATGGTGCCCTTCAGCTTGGCCACCGCCATGATGTCCCCGGTGACCATGCTCTCGGCGTCGGACCTGGTGGAACCGTTCATGTAGTAATAGTTCCCCAGCCTTTCAGACTGGCTTCGGCTGGTGTTTATCACCTCGTGGGAACCGGATGCTCCGCCCCTGAGGACCTTTATGTAGACCATGTCGCCCACGTGCCTGTCCAGTTTGGTGCTGAAGGCCCTGGCTACGAAGCCTCCCTTTGGATCCGGTTCAAGGGGGGAGCCGTCCTCCAGATTCGCCCTGGGAATGTCCAGGGGGGACGGGCCGTAGTCAACTATGGAGTCGAGAACGAAATTCTGACCTACCGGAGGAATGGAGGTTCCGCAGAACAGGGGAAAAAGCCCCCGGTTCTTCACGGAGGTCCTTATGCCCTTTGCCAGCTCCTGGTCGGTGAGGGTTTCGTTGGCGAAGAATGCCTCCATCAGGGTTTCATCCGCCTCGGCGGCCTCCTCCACAAGCTGGGATCTGTACTCCTCACAGAGTTCCCGGGCGCTGTCGGGGAGGGGGACATCCTTCCCTGAGGCGTCAACGGCCTTGCCGGTGAGGGCGTTCGCCACACAGATGAACTTGTCGCCTTCCATTACCGGAAAGGTGACCGGGACAACGTGCTTGTGGAACATCTCCCTGGCTTCCTCGAGAACCCTGTTGAAGCCGGCGTTCTCCCTGTCCACCCTGTTCACATAGATGAAGGCGGGAACCCCCGCCTCTTCGGCGAAGTTCCATGTCTTGAAGCTTCCCACCTCGACGCCGTCGGTTCCGTCGATGAGGAGGATGGCCAGCTCGGCGGCGGAAATCGCGCCTATGGTTTCGCCGTAGAAATCAGCCAGCCCGGTGTGTCGATGATATTGACCTTGTGGCCCTTCCACTGGCAGTTCCCAATTGTGGAGCCGAAGCTGTGCTTCTTTTCCCTGCTCTCTGTGGTGTAGTCGAAAACGCTGGTGCCGTCGTCGACGGAGCCGAGCCTTTCACAACCGCCTGCCTTGAAAAGCATAGCGTCGCAGAAGCTGGTTTTGCCCACAGAACCGTGGCCCAGGACGACCACATTTCTCAATTTGTCGGAAGTATAGTTTTTCATCATCTGTCTCCGGGGGTTATCATGGTTGCCATTTATTAAATTGCAAATCAGGGCTTCGCCGCAGAAACTCAATATTACCGTAGAAGGTATGGGCCTGTCAACGGTTGAAACTGGTCTGGTCAACGGTGTGTATATTGTATTATCAAATCTGGTTGAAAAGTGTATCGTGCAACCCATATCCGCATAGGGGATGAACCTTGGAGATATTGAAGCTGTTTTCCCTTGTGGGAGCCCTTGCCGCGGCCTTTATAATTCTGAGGAAGCTCATAGCCGAGTTCTCGGGACCATCAAGCGCGAGGAGTACAGAAGGCTCGAGGAGGAGTTCCGCCGTGCCGACAGGAAGATAACCGGAAGGAATACCCCCAGGTGTCCTCTGTGCGGCGGAGACACAGAAAGGCATCAGTACCCCCACATAAGGGTCTGGAGATGCGTCAGGTTTCCCGAATGCCGGGGTTTTGTAAAATCAAAGAAGGGTGGTGCCCCCTTCGCCAGAAAGTGGCGTGGCAGGTAGGGCATTTTCACCATGGCATCATAGAAACAAGGAGACAGGAATTGGAACACGGAGCCAGAATAAGCCGCCACCCCGTTCTGCCGCCCCTTCCGGGCAGATGGGTGAAATTCACCTTCAACGGCGAAGAGGTGATGGGCAGGGAGGGTGAAATGGTATCCTCCGCGGTTTTCGCCGCCGGGGAGCGGGTATTCGGACACCACCACAAGGACAACGGGCCCCAGGGACTTTTCTGTGCCAATGGCCAGTGCTCCCAGTGCACACTGATAATAGATGGACTTCCCCTGAAAAGCTGCATCGTTCCCCTGAAGGACGGCATGAAAGTGGAAACCCTGGAGGGGCTTCCTGAGCTCAGGGACCTTCCCCCCCCGGTGGTATCCCCGCCGGAACAGCTTTCCGCCGATGTTCTGATAATCGGCGCGGGGCCCTCGGGAATGGCGGCGGCGAAGGAACTTGGTCTCGCAGGCTTCGATGTGATAATTGCCGATGACAAAGACCGCATGGGCGGAAAGCTGGTTCTTCAGACCCACAAGTTCTTCGGTTCCGTGGCGGACTGCAGCGCCGGCACCAGGGGCATTACCATAGCCGAGAACCTCGAGGGGGAGCTCCGTGGCCTCTCCAACGTCCGTATCTGGCTTGAATCAGTGGTCCTGGCGGTGTTCAGCGATGGAACCGTGGGGGTGAGGAGCCCCGAGGGCTACAGGATAGTGAAACCCCGGAGGCTGCTGGTTGCCGCCGGTGCCCGGGAGAAATCCCTTCCCTTTCCCGGATGCACCCTTCCCGGCGTTTACGGTGCCGGTGCCTTTCAGACACTGGTCAACCGTGACCTCATCAGATGCTCCAGCAGGATCTTCGTTCTCGGCGGGGGGAATGTGGGGCTGATCGGTGCCTACCACGCCATCCAGGCTGGAATGACCGTTGTGGGCCTTGCCGAGGCAATGGAGCGGTGCGGGGGCTACAAGGTCCACCGCGACAAGATCGCCAGGCTTGGCGTTCCTGTCCACACCGGTCACACGGTCCTGGCCGCCCACGGGAAAGAAAGGCTGGAAAGCGTCACCATAGCCGAGATCGACCCCCGTTTCAACCCTGTCCCTGGAACGGAAAGGAATTTCCGTGTGGATACCCTTCTGGTTGCCGTGGGCCTCAGTTCCGTGAACGAGTTCCACCAGAAGGCACTGGAGTTCGGTATTCCATCCATGGTCACCGGGGACTCCGAGGAAATAGCCGAGGCCAGCGCCGCCATGTTCAGCGGCAGGATCTGCGGCAGGAAGATAGCCTGCTCCCTCCAGGGCAGGGATATGGATGTGCCCGTGGACTGGTCTGAAAAGGCGGAGATCCTTAAAAGCCCAGGAGGAGCAGTTTACGAGTACCCGGGGATCTCCATCTCCGAAGGGGTTTATCCCGTTATTCACTGCCTGCAGGAGATCCCCTGCAACCCCTGCATGACCGTCTGTCCCAAGGGGCTCATAACCACCTCCGGCCATCCTGTAATGGGCCTTCCGGAATACTCCCGGGGCTGCATCGGCTGCAGGAAGTGCGTGGCTATCTGCCCCGGCCTGGCTGTCACCCTGGTGGACCGCAGGAAGGATGCGGACCACCCCACCGTAACCATTCCATGGGAACTGGGGGAGTGGACCGCCGAGGCGGGAACCGATGTAACAGTCACCGGCTGGGAGGGACTGGTGCTGGGAACCGGCACCGTAACCGGTCTGAGCAGAGCCCCGGGATATCCGGGAACGCTGCTCATGGACATAAGGGTACCCGGGGACATCGCCAACCTGGTGGCCGGGGTACGTGTACAGGACCCGCTGGATACAACTGCTGAACCGGCGGTTCCGGACATCCCCATGGGAGATGACGCCGTGGTGTGCAGGTGCGAAAGGGTCACCGCCGGTGAGATAAGGACCCTCCTGAGGCAGGGAGTGAGGGACATGAACGAACTCAAGGCCAGAACCAGGGCGGGTTTCGGCTCATGCGGAGGAAAAACATGCAAAACCCTCATTCCCATGATAATCAGGTCCGAGGGCATAGATCCCGGTGAGATCACCGACTTCACCGAAAGGCCCCTCTTCGCGGAAACGGCGCTGGGCGTATTCTGCGCCGGGGAGGAAGAATGATTTACGACGCCATAATCATAGGGGCGGGTTCCGTTGGAACCCCCACCGCCATGTCCCTGGCCAGCCGGGGTATCAGAACCCTGGTGATAGACTCCGAGAGCTCCTCGGGACAGGGCAACAACAAGTGCGCCATAGGCGGTGTAAGGGCAACCCACGGAGAACCCGCCAAGGTGGCCCTCAGCCTCCAGTCCATAGAAACCTTCTCCACATGGCGGGAGAAACACGGAGAGGACATCGGCTGGCATCCCGGGGTTACACCTTCGTTGCGTATACCGAACCCATAGCCGACTCACTGAGAAGCATGATCCCCTCCCAGCAGCGGGCCGGGCTGAACATCCGGTGGTGTTCCCCGGGGGAGATCATGGAGATAGTTCCCGGGATCAACCCCCGGGGTCTCCTGGGCGGCACCCATTCACCGGAGGACGGCAGCGCCAGCCCAATGGAGAGCTCCTACGCCTTCCACCGCCAGGCGGTGAAGAACGGCGCCGATTTCAGGTTCAGGGAAACGGTGAGGTCCATCAACAGGGCCGACGGCTTCACCGTGGAGACCGACCGGGGAAGGTACAGGGCCCCGGTGGTGATCAACTGCGCCGGCTCCCATGCAGCTGAAGTGGGGGCCATGGTCGGTGTGGAACTGCCGGTTCACCCGGACATGCACGAAGCGGGAATAACCGAACCGGTAAAGAGATTCTTCCATCCCATGGTGGTGGACATCGAGAAGGCCCCGGGAAGCGCCAACTACTACTTCTACCAGTATGCCACAGGCCAGGTGGTGTTCTGTATAACACCGGATCCCCCAGGCTGGGCACGGGAACCGCTGAAACCTCGGAGTTCCTTCCCATGGTGTCCGCCAGGATGGTAAGGCTCTATCCCAGGCTGGCTAACCTGAAGGTCAGGCGTACATGGAAGGGCTGTTACCCCCAGACCCCCGACGGCTCACCGATACTGGGGAGGACCGGCGTGGAAGGCTTCCTTGTAGCCGTGGGAATGTGCGGCCAGGGTTTCATGCTGGGCCCGGCGCGGGAAGTGCTTGCCAGGCTCGTTACCGGCGGGTCCACCCGGGAGGATGAAATGGTCCTGGAGGCCATGTCCCTTCACAGGGACTTCAGCGGCGTGGAAGCACTGAAATAGGGAGTATCCATAAGTTGTTTACATCTGAAAGCTTCCCCCAGTTGCTTTGTGATCCATACCATGAATGAAAGGATGCGTAATGAAGACATTCCTTTTGCTATTGATCGCCCTTCCCGCCATGGGGTTTCCCTTCATGGTGGGGGCAAGGGTTTCCACACCCCAGATCGCATCCCTTTCCCTTGCTTATCGCCCCACGGATATGCTGTTCCTTCAGGTGGAACCGGGTATCGGCGGGGGCAAGGCGGCGCTGGGAGTAGGCGGCAGCTTCGGCTACAGGTTTGGTATTGGTCTGAAGTCATCACTTCTGTACACCTGGGGGACCACGCTGGGGAATGTTGAAACGGGGCAGGTCTACGCCGGAGGCGAGGGGGTCCTCATGGTATCCGGCTTTAACATTACCTTCGGCCTTTACAGCCATATTGACGGGGATCGACCCCAGAAGGATATGCTGGTTTCAGTGGGGGCGGGCATAGGCTTCTAGGACTGGCGGAGTAATCGCACCCCGGTACCATATGGCCAGCTCAGCCGGGAAAGCACTGAAGTAAACCGCTTGCCTGATATATATATACTCCATATCTTACCCTTGTTCTTATTACCGACAAGGAGGATATGGTGTGAAAATTATTGCCGCAGCTGTATTTGTTTTAGTGGCCGTGTCCCATGGAGCGGAGTTTTCCGTCACGGTTCCCTTTTCAGCCGATGAACTGACCATAGAGAGGGAAGGCCTCTTCACTTCGGTTCACATGCCCGGTGCTCCCTCGGTTTTAACACCGGGGTCCCCGGCCCTTCCAGTTATGCCCGTCAGGGTTGCGGTGCCCACGGGGAACAGGGTCACTGAACTTCGAATTACCTCAGAGACCTGGGAGAGGCTGCCTGGAAGGTACGAGATCCAGCCCGCCAGCGGGTGCGTTCCCATCTCTGCCGGCATCGAGCACACCCAGTCTCTTCCCGACCCGGACATCTATTCCAGGGACACATGGTTTCCCCGGCAGACCGCCGTGCTGTCCAGCTCCAGCGTCTACTGGGGGATCCCAACTGCGTATGTCACCGTCAATCCTGTGCGGTGGAACCCTGTGAACGGCACCATGGAGGCCTTGCGGAACTGGAACTCAGTTTCGTCTGTGAGGAAGACCCGGGTGTGGGGCTGGTCCGCAGGAGGACCGCCGCCAGCGAAGCCCTTGCCATGGACATAACCAGAAGGCTTGTTGTGAACCCCGAGGATGTGAGCGGTTCAGGAGCGGTCCTGGTGGAGCCGAAGGAGCTGGCCTGGGGCCAGTATGTGATAATAACCCACCCGGACTACCAGGATCAGGCCCAGGAGCTTGCGGACTGGAAGACCGCCAAGGGAATACCCGCATCGGTCTACACCACCGACTGGATCCAGTCCCAGTACTCCACAGCGGACCTCCAGCAGGACATGAGGCCTTCCTCACCCACTGCCGCGACCAGGGAACCGACTATGTGCTGATATTCGGCGACGACGACAAGGTGGAGTGCCGTGACGCCCTTCTGGTGGGCAGCTCCAGCTACACCGAAGAGGCCCCCTCGGACCTCTACTTCGCAGATATAAATGACACAGCACCGGGGGCGGACCTCTGGAACTCCAACGGGAACAATGTATGGGGCGAGGTTCCCTACCCCTATCAGTATCCCCAGCCCGCGGGATACGACCAGGTGGATTACCACCCTGATCTCTGGGTGGGCAGGGCCAGCGTAAACAGTGTTTCCGAGGCTGAGATCTTCCTTGAGAAGGTGTTCATATACGAGGGCATCCAGTCGGTGGACTACTTCGAGACAGCCCCGAGGGAGCTTCGCATTGGGTATTCCACTGGAGTCCTGTTCTCCCAGTACAACATCTGGGGATACTCTGATGCGGAATCCATTGGAACCTTCATCCCTTCAATTGAGTGGGAAGAAGAAAAGTGTTACGAGTTCACCGGCAACAACAGTTCCATAATAACCCAGAACATGATTGACGCCGGTCCCCACCATGTATTTCACGCCAGCCACGGATCCCAGACCTATATGTACACATCCTATGGAAGCAATTACACCGCCGCCCAGATAATGGCACAGACCAACATCTCAGGCGGCGGCCTTCCAGCCATCTGGCAGTCCATCGCCTGCATGATCGGACAGCTGGACGGCTATGAGTGCTGCGGCGACGCCTGGCTGAACTCGCCGAACGGTGGCGGCTTCGGCAACTTCAACAGCCGGGAAGGCTGGGGCAACTTTGCCGGACCCTGCACCGGCCCAAGCGAGATGCTCTGCATAAGGTTCTACCAGGACCACTGGGAGACCGACATCTATCAGCTGGGTATCGCCCACGGGACCAGCATGGATTACTACTGTCCCCCGGAGAGCATCTACATGGATTGGGCCATCAAGGAGTACAATCTCTTCGGGGATCCGGAGCTTCCCATGTGGACCGAGGTCCCCACGGATCTCTCTGTGTCCCATCCTGCATCCATCAGCGGCACCGGCCCGGTGACAGTTACCGTAACCGCCGGGGGAAGCCCGGTGGAGGACGCAAGGGTATGTCTTCAGAAGGGTGACTGGCAGACCGGTGAGATATACGAGGTTGGCTACACAAACGGCTCCGGCCAGGCAACCCTGTATGCGGACCCGGCCACCACCGGCGACATCGCCGTTACCGTATGGGCCAGGAATCACAACACAAGCCAGGGAACCATTACAGTCAGCGGCGTGGCCCTTGAGGATGTCTCTGCCCCGGTGACTAACTTCGCCTTCCATCCTGTGAGCCCCAATCCCGCCGTTGAGAACGCCGCAATCTCCTTTGAACTGTCCGAGGCCTCACCGGTAACCCTGGAGGTTTACGACCTCGGCGGCAGAAGGGTTACCACACTGCTCGAACAGGAGATGCAGCCGGGGGGTCACAGCCTTCTCTGGGACCTTACCGACCCGAGGGGCGGTTTGGTGCCCACCGGATTCTACCACCTGAGGCTTTCCACAGGTGACCGCACCGAGGTGAATCCACTTATGGTGATACGCTGACCGACGCTTTTTGGGGAAGGGGCCCGGCCCCTTCCCCTTTCAGATGTAAATGGATGCTTCCCGGGCGGTGCGTTCCTCGTCGGGATCATGGAGTGCTTCCACCGCCCGGATCATGTTGATGTAGTCCGGAGGCAGACCGTTCTCCAGGGCTCCCTGGAGCACGTGTTCCTTGTACCAGTGATAGGGTTTCAGCCCGTCGTCGTGGCCCAGGGCTATGTAGGTAACCGCCGGGAACTCTTTGCCGTCGAAGACCACTGTAACCGTTTCCAGACGGTAGCTCACCCCGAGACCCTCGTACCTGTCGAGAATGCTTCTGTGCTCACTGAGGATCTCATACAGAACACCGTACACCGAATCCTCCGGGGTTTTTCCCGGGAGTATGTCGCACTTGGCGCTGCCGTCCTGCTCACCGGGTTTCGTGAAGGCCAGACGGTAGCCCGGAAGCTCAGCCACACCCACCCTTACGGCGGGTATCCTTTCAAGCAGCCTCCTTCGTGACATGTTGGATCCGTAGGCGAAATAGTACAACGATGTTCCTTTCCCTTTGTTCCAGCTAATATATCAACTTCCGGACCGGTTAATGAACAGGCGGAGTATCCCTCCGGCATTCACTGAGATATCCGGTCTGCCGTCGCCGTTAATGTCCGGCGTTGTGACGAACCAGCCGTCAAGAACCCTGGTCCCCGACAGCCAGGTGACATCGGTGAAGGTGCCGTCGCCGTTGTTCAGGTACAGGAAGGACCTCCTGTTCTCATAGGCGGAGGTGATGTAGAGATCCGGCAAGCCGTCAGAGTTGAAGTCCCCCACACCGGGTAGGCGTGGGTTTCCTCGTATCTGATCCCCGATTCAGCTGCGGTATCGGCATATGTTCCGCTGGAGTTCAAAAGCAGAACGGACCGGTTCATTCCGGGAAGGTCCCGGGGGTGTGCCAGCCTTGCGGAGAATATGTCCATATCGCCGTCGAGGTCGTGATCTCCGAAGGCGGTTCCTATGGTGTTCCCCGTGCCGCCCTGGGTGAACTCGCTGAATTCCCACGGCCCGTCCCCGGCGTTGAGCCAGAGATGGTCCGGCCCGTCACGGTAGTTTGAGATGAAGATGTCCGGTCTGCCGTCGTCGTTCATGTCCAGTATGTCCGCGTCCCGGCCGCAGCCCGGCTCCACGGAATCGGGCGGGGTGAGCCCGGTGAAGGTGAAGTCCTTGCCGTTTTCATTCAGGATCAGCACATCGGGGTTGCCCTGTCCAGTCCCTTCGGGAGTTTCATAGACCGCCAGGACAATATCGGGAAAACCGTTGCCGGTGAGGTCCCCGGTGGCTATTCCCTCCACCGGGCCCTCCCGGGCAGGCACGGCCATATGGGTGAAGGACAGGGTATCTGGATCCCTGAGCCAGATTGCGGGTAGGTGCCCCCCGGTGATAAGGTCGGTGAGGCCGTCGAGATTAAGGTCACAGGCCAGTGCTCCGTTCACCGGGTGTCCCAGGGAACCGGTGTGTACCAGTGAATCACCCCGGTTGATGTATATCCTGTCCCCGGCAATAAGGTCCGGCAGGCTGTCTTCGTTCAGATAGCCCCAGCAGTGTCTGACGCAGGGCACCGGTTCCGTGCCGAGGAGTGATGCCGTTTCCTCTGAAAACACCGGCCCGGTGTACCCCGCCCTGGCGGAGTCCATGTAAACCCCTCCGAAACCCAGCCTGAGAAGTTTCTCCGCCTGGGAGGCATACTCATTGTTCAGATCCCCCATTTCCGCAGCGGTGAAGAGGTAGGAAGGATTTCCAGTGATCTCGCCGGCGAGAAGGAAGCAGGGCGCCGGGGAGTGATAGTGGGTGAGGGGGTAGAGATCCCTTCTGAGAAGGGGATCGAGCAGGTCCATGGCCCCCGGGCTGTCACCGAGCATATGGAGTGACTTCGCCTTCATTCTTACCAGATGGATCTCGACGGGGTCCCTGTGAAGACCCCTTCGGGGCTCAGGCATTCCCTGGAGGTCCCAATCGGGGAATACCCCGAGACCCTGGGATGAGAACTGAAGGACCTCTGTCCAGATGGAGTCTTCCCCTGCGTGACGGGCCCTGGTCAGCCATGCCAGGGATGAGCCCGGACAGGTCTCCGTCCACAGCCTTAACAGCGAATCGGCACTCTGTGAATCGGCAAGCATGGTCTGGAAGGTCATGTCCAGCCAGTAGGGGTGCATGAATGGCAGTTCCGTGAGAAGACTTCCAGCCAGAAGCGGTTCATCCTTCACGGCATCGGAATGCAGGGTTCCATTCACAAGGGCCTCGGAGGCATGAAAGAAGGCTTCTGACCCGGGATCTTCAACTGAAAGCAGCAGAAGGCTGTGGCAGTATTCCTGCATGGTCCCCGAAGCGAGCAGAAGCGCAATTATCTGAAGCATGGAAGTACTCTAGCATTTCCCGGCATTCCGGGCAATGACCTTTGTTCCCCGGCGAACAATGACAATATTTCGAGTACTGAAAAAGTTCACGGCAAAGGGAGGTATTCAATGCGTCAGCGTGGCATCGTTCAGGAGGTAGCAGATGGGTATGCCACGGTTGCCGTGGCCGGCGGAGAGGGCTGCGGCGCCTGCAAGGCCAGGGCAAGCTGCATGAGCATCACAGGCAGGGCTCCCGAGGCAAAGATCATTACCGTGGAGAACACCCACAATGCCCGGCCCGGCGACGCCGTGGAACTGGAACTTCCCGTTTCCGCCACCATGCAGGTTATCACGGTAACCTTCCTGGTTCCCGTTGTCCTGCTTCTTGTCGGCTACTGGATAATGATGCCCGCCGGGGGCACACAGGCAGCGCTGGGTGCCGTTGGGGGGCTGGTGGCGGGAATGCTCATAGCCCTTGCAGCAAACAGGAAGCTCAGCGGGCTAAGAACCCATAAAATGGTGATGACCGGTATAGTGGAGAAGAACTGCCAGGAAACGGAAGTGGGGAATTGAAAGAAACAGTGCTGCGTACGGTGCAGACCCTGAAGGATCTCGGGGCTGATTACGGAGATGTAAGGTGCGAACTGGCAAAAACCGAGAGGACCGCCTTCAGGAACGCCAGGCTTGATGACTGCGACGCAATGGAAACCGAAGGAGCCGGTGTAAGGGTCCTGGTGAATGGCTGCTGGGGTTTTTCCGCCTGTACCGGTTTCAGGCAGGAGGACATCGACAAAGCAGCCAGGACCGCCTCGAGATCGCCCGGGCAGCCGGGGGGAGGGGTATGGTGGAGCTGGCGCCGCTGGAGATCCAGCAGGGTGTCTATTCCGGCCCCTGCGAGAAAGATCCCTTCCAGGTCTCCAGGGAAGACAAGATCGGCCTTCTGCAGAAGACCTCCGATGATATGATGAAGGACCCCAGGATAAAAAGCAGCACCGCGGAACTCTACTTCGAGAAGAGGAACAGGATCATAGGCACCACCAGGGATGACCTCATTGAAACAGACCTTGTATTCACACAGCCATCCCTGACAGCCACCGCGGTTACCGGGGAAGACGCCCAGAGCCGATCACTCCAGGACGGCGCCAGAATAGCCGGCTGGGAATGGGTGGAAGGATCCGGCATCGCCGAATGGGGGGAGAGGGCCCGGGAGGAGGCCATTATGAAGGTCATGGCGGATGAGAGCCCCTCCGGGCGCATGGACCTTCTTCTTGACGGTCTTCATCTCAGCCTGACAATGCACGAATCCGTCGGGCACCCCACCGAAAGCGACCGCGCCCTGGGATGGGAGGCAAACATGGCCGGCAGGACCTTCCTCAATCCCGGCGACCAGGGAAGGCTGAAGTACGGTTCCGAGATGGTGAACTTCCTTGCGGACAATACACTTCCCCACGGAGTGGCCACCTGGGGCTGGGACGACGACCTGGTCCCGGGACAGAAGTGGTACACCGTGAAGAACGGTGTCTTTCAGGAGTTCGGTTCTGTAAGGGAGACCGCACTGCTCATAGGAAGAAAACAGAGCCGGGGCTGCTGCAGGGCGATGAACGCCCAGTGCTTTCCAATAAACAGGCAGCCCAACTTCTACCTTGAACCCCCTGAGAACGGCGTAACCCCGGAGGATCTGGCCGGTGATATCCGCCACGGCATCTGGATAGAGGGCCGGGGTTCCTTCTCCATCGATCAGAGGCGGGAGAACTTCCAGTTCGGAGGTGACCTTTTCTGGGAGATTAAGAACGGAAAGCGGACAAGACCCCTGAAGAAGGTGATTTACAGAAGCAGAACTCCCGTTTTCTGGGGGTCGCTTGATGGAATTGCGGACAGAGAGCATTTCAGGACCATGGGCCTTCTGACCTGCGGCAAAGGGGAACCCATGCAGTCCGCCAGGATGACCCACGGAGCAAGCCACAGCAGGTTCAGGGACATTGAAGTGGGGGGAGGCAGATAATGACCGAGAAGGAAATGCTTGATTTCGTCACCGCCTCAGTTAAGGCAGCGGGAACCCCGGATGCCATCGCGCTCCTTACGGAGACCAGGGAAGCCTCGGTGCGGTTCGGGCAGAACCGAATAACCCAGAACCTGGATGTTTTTCGAAGGGAGATGAAGCTCACCGTGGGCGACGGCGGCAGACAGGCCTCCGTAAACTCCCAGAGGATCGACATCGACGCACTTCCGGTGATTGCCTCGGAAGCAGAAGCCCTCATGGAGACCGCATCCGTGGACCCGGAGTACATGCCCCCGGTCCCCGGGGGACAGGTATATCCCGGGATAGATGAATCCTGGGACGGGTTCACGGCGGGATGTCCCCCGGAACCGAGAATGGAGGCCGTGGGCAGTGTCATAGACGCCGCCGCTGCCAACAGCTACGAAACAGCGGGTATCTGCCGAATGACCGAAAGGAAGACCGCCCTGGCAACATCAACCGGCAACCTGGGTTCCACCGCTCAACCGATGCTGGCCTGTCCTTCACCATGGATATGGGCAGGGCCTCCAGTTACAGGTCCCTCAGCGGAACCGGCTGGAAGGAACTTGACGTGGAAGGGGCCATCGCCCGGGTGGTCAGCGAGGTTGACAGGAATATCGGGGCGGAAGAGGTGGAGCCGGGAAGCTACAGCCTCATCCTTGAGCCCGAGGCAACCTGGAACCTGATGATGTTCCTTCCCTGGATAATGGATGCCAGGTCAGCCGACGAGGGAACCAGCGTTTTCAGCGGTATGGAGGGGAAAAGGGTCACCGGAAAGGATGTCACCATTTCTTCCAGCCTTCATGGCGGAAGACCGGGAACCCCCTTCGACGAACAGGGCCGTCCGGGAAAGGATGTTGTCTGGATCCACCGGGGCATTCTGAAGAACCTCCAATGTGACAGGTATACCGCGAAGAAAACCGGCAGGGAAGCCCTTTTCATTCCAGGCACCATTGACATGGAAGGCGGGAAGGGAACGGTGAACGAACTGCTTTCCGGTGTTCGGCGGGGGATACTTATACGAAGGTTCTGGTACATCAGGTTCGTTGACCAGAAAACCCTGAAGCTTACTGGAATGACCCGGGACGGCGTGTTCCTTGTGGAGAACGGAAGGGTAACAAAACCCCTTAAGGACTTCAGGTGGAACTGGCGCCCCCTGGAGCTGTTCGGGGACATACAGGCCATGGGCACACCTGAAAGAAAGGCTCCGGGTATGATCCCCCCGGTGGTTATATCCCCCCGGACCTATCCCTTTACGGACTGAGGTTTCCCGGGGTCATTACCATTCGAATCTCATCCCCACCGAGGTTTTCCCATCCCTTGGCCTTATGGGCTGTGTGTCGTGGATGTGGTGACGCATGAACATCACTATGCCTCCGTGTTCCGTACGGTGGTCGGCGTAGATCTCGGCAAAGTGTCTGCTGCTGCCTCCGCCGTCGAGATGGAAGTACAGGTCGGAATGCATGATGATCCCGTAAACCACCGTTTTCGCCGACATCACCGGAAGGTTCATCTCTCCGTGGAGGGACCAGTCGAAGGTGTGCCCTTCTGGAAGGAGGGGTTGCTGGGGCGGTAGACACCCCGCTGAGGAAGTACTCGGGAACATAGCCTCCGGGGAAGAACAGTGGGCTGTCCTCTATTCGGGGTTCCAGCCGGTTCCTCACACCTACCTTCAGGTTGTTCATGTACTGCCCGCAGGTGTCCGCCATGTCGATGTTGTGAAAGCACTCGTGGTCGGTGAAGAGGCTGAAAAGGAGGTCTCTGTAGTCAACCCCGATGGTTCCCCTGATCTTCCAGTGCCCTCCGTAAACATTGAAGGCGGTATCACCGTGCTGATCGCTCTTTCCCATGAAGGTTTCCATGCTGAGGCCCACACCGAATGTCACCGGGCCGTACCTGACCATGGTAACATCGTTCTCTATCAGGGAGTAGATCAGGAAGTCGGCATCGGGTCTCAAGAAATACCTGGCGTCGAGGAATCCCTCGTTAACTGCGGGGAATGAGAGTCCCCAGGCTGATGTAAGGACCAGTATCAGGGGGATCATTCCGAAGTCTTCTCCTTTTTCATGTGTTCCTTCAGGGCTTCAATAAGGTAGGCTTCCGGCTGGGAGCCCTCGGCGGCGAAGGTTTCGTTGATCACCGTTCTGGGTACACCCTGAACCTGGTACTTTTCGGCAAGCTCCTGGAACTCATTCGCCTCTATTGCCTCGGCGGTAACCCGGGGGGAATAGGCGGCCATTCGGTGGGCCAGGACCACCGACGGGGGACAGTGGGGGCAGCTGGGGGTTACGAAGACCTTTATGGAGAGATCTTCCTGGAGTTCATCCAGGAACTCCATGGTTTCCCTGGAAAGGAGTTCGCCCTGGCGGCCGCTGTCGATTATGCCCGTGAGAAGGCTGCTGAACTCGTAGCCCGCAGGAGTTCCCAGGAAAGTCACCCTTCCGGTGTTACCTATCTGGAGGCTGGGGGTCATTCCGGGGGTATTCGACTCGGTGACGGTAAGTTTCAGCCTTGGCGTAAGACCCGCAAGTTCTTTGAGGATCTCTTCAGTGTCGCTTTTGCCCGGAGCCTTGGTCAGGGTTACCGGGACATCCATGGTCAGTTTCTCAAAGTGTTCGCTTATCGCTTCCCTGTCTTTCTCTGACAGCAATGCCATATGAAGATCCCCTATTCTTTCTGCTGGATGATATCGAAAACCGCAGCAGCCGCCCTGGCGCCTTCGGAAACCGCGGTAACTACCTGTCTGAAGCCGTTGCTGGTAACATCGCCTGCGGCGAATACCCGGGGGTGCGATGTGCCCACTATGTTCCTTGTAACAACAGCTCCCCGCTGATCGAGTTCCACCAGGGAGGTGAAGGGCTCGGTGGCCGGCCTGGTCCCCACATAGAGGAAAACGCCGTCGGTTTCCACGGTCTTCCTTCCCCCAGGTGTTTCCAGGACCACCGCTGTAACGCCGTTGTCGTCCCCCAGAACCTCCCTGAGATGGGAGTTCCAGTAGGGAGTGACCTTTTCGTTCTCCAGAAGTTTCTTTGCCAGATAGGGCTCCGCCCTCAGCTTGTCCCTTCTGTGAACAAGGCCCAGTTCGGAAACAACATGGGTGAGGTGCAGGGCTTCCTTTACCGCGCTGTCGCCGCCGCCGACCACTATTGCCCTTTTGTTCCTGAAAAGGGAGCGTCGCAGGTGGCGCAGAAGCTGACCCCCCGGCCGTAGTACCTGCTCTCACCGGGAACACCCAGGGTAGCCGGGGCTGCTCCGGTGGCGATTATGAGGAAATCAGCAAGGTAGGTTCCGCCGTCGGTCCTTACCGCTATCCTGCCATCCTCCTCTGTTGCGGTTTCCACAGATTCCATCTTGAAGACTGCTCCTGACTTCAATGCCTGTTCCCGCATGGCTCCGGTGAGATCGGCGCCGGTAATGGAGGAGAAGCCGGGATAGTTCTCAATTTCCGCGGTAAGGGCAGCCTGGCCGCCGGGTTTCCAGCTCTCGAGAACCACATGGTCGATGTCGTAGCGGCCGGCATATATGGCTGCGGCAAGGGCGGCGGGACCGCCGCCGGCTATCACCAGCTGAAGTTCTTTCCCGGTGGCTGCTGAACCTCCCTCCACAATTCCAACCCTGAAGTCCATATCAGTTCAGAGTGCCTGCGGCGAGGCCTTCCAGGTCCCTCTTCAGACTTGCCTTGTCCCTGAAGCCCACCATCCTGTCGATCTCCTTGCCTCCATGGAAGACTATCATTGTGGGAACGCCCCTTATGCCGTACTGATTGGCTTCCGTGGGGCTTTTGTCTATGTCCACCTTCACGAAGTTCACCCTGTCCGACAGTTCACCGGAGAGGCTTCGAGAACCGGGTGGAGCATCTTGCACGGACCGCACCATTCGGCACTGAAGTCTACCAGTGTAAGCTTGTCGGTTTTAGCCGCCTCGGTTCCGATTGTGTTGCCGGGGATTTCCTTTACTGACATATCAGATTCCTTTCGATTGGGTTTTCCGGGCCATGGGAAGCAACTGAGCATATTCCATGCCTGTAATATTATATTGCAGATCAATAAGATAGCTATAAAGGACCATTCTGCTGCGTCGCCTGATCCCGGCTTCAGGGCCCCACTTTTGCTTTGCTCCCGCAGTTTGTATTATGTGGCGTTACATGGTGTAACGGAAGATACTATAAGGAGGAAGTATGAGATCGCTTATTCTTACCGCCCTGGTGGCGTGCAGCGCAATGGCATTCGGTGTTCCTGACGTTCCGGATGTGCCCGAAGGAAATCTGCCGGATATCGAGATCCCCGGCATGGAGCTTCTGGACGAGGTCCAGGTGAAACTCGACGGCATCGTCGAGGAAACCGATGCCCTCAGGGATCTGATCCCTGACCTGGCCGTTCTCGATGAACTCTCGGTGAAGCTTTCCGAGATGAGGGATACCGACCCCGAGGCGGAAGCCCTTCAGGCGGAAGTGGATGCCCTCAGGGCGGAACTTGTTGCCGCCAGGGAAGAGCTTCAGGCCATAACCGATGAACTCGATGCCGAGATAGGCGCCGTGAAGACCACCGTTGACAACTTTACCGCAGGGCTTCCCATCTGAGAAGGATCAGAGCGGGCCGGCAACTCAAAGCCGGCCCGTTCAGTATGCTCCGCTTCCCGACAGAACCGCCGAAGGAGTAAGCATCAGGATCGAGAGATCCATCCATATGGACCAGTTATCCACATAGTAGAGATCCAGTTTGACCATTTCGTCAAATCCCAGATCACTCCGGCCGGAGATCTGCCACACTCCCGTTACGCCGGGAATGGTTCTCAGCCTCTTGAAATCCCGCCGGCTGTACTCCTCAACCTCTTCCGGCAGAGGCGGCCTGGGACCCACAAGGCTCATTTTCCCTCCGAGGATGTTGAACAGCTGGGGAAGCTCGTCGATGGACCATCTTCTAATGAATCTGCCAACCCTGGTGATCCTTGGATCGTTCCGTATCTTGAAGAGGGGCCCCGATGATTCGTTACTGTTTTTCAGAAGCTCCTTTTCGCCGTGGGCTCCGTGGCGCATCGATCTGAACTTCAGCATGCTGAAGGGCTCGTTGTTCTTTCCCAGCCTGGTCTGTCTGTAGAGAACCGGAAAGCCTGAATCGATCACCACTGCCAGGGCGGTGAGAAGGAAAACAGGCGAGAGAAGAACGATGAGCAGCACGGTTATAATGATATCTGACATCCTTTTCAGCAGGTACCCCCAGCCTGATAGAGGCGCGGGAACCGACTGAATCAGTGTCGTTCCACCCATGTGGGCAACCCTTGCGGTAAGGCTGACAAGGGAAAAGATGTCCGCGGCTATCTTGTAGTCTATTCCCAGTTTTTCGCACTGGAGTATGATCTCGGAGAGGTTCGCCTGGGATATGGAGCGGTCAGCAACCACCAGCTCGTCGATACCACCACGGGCAATCATCTCATTTATCCGTTCCACCGATGTTCCGGGATCCGCATAGCCAAGGACCCGGTAACGGAGCTGGGCCCTGGTCTCCATGAAGGAGCCCAGCTGTCGGGCCTCACGGGAGGTTCCCACTATCAGCACCGTGCTGGGTACGCCGGACCGGCTGTAGTGCCTCCGCAGAAGGTTGTGCCAGAGGCTGAGAAGGACTATTGAAACCGGACAGGAAAAGACAAGTACGAAGCGGGAGAACAAAAGCTGTCTGGTAATGAATGTGGTTGCCAGGGTGAAGAGCACAGCCATCAGGCTGCCCGTATTATTCCAGCTATCTCTTCGATCATTCCCAGGCCGAATTCCTTCCGGTAAACGCCGAAAACCGCCATGAAGGCCACCTGCACGGAACCCAGAACGAAACCGCTGAGCAGGTAGTGGTAGACGGAGAGACGGAAATCCAGTCCCATGACTTCAGCCAGAAGTGAATGCCTGACCCAGAACCCCCCATGAAGACCAGTGTTATAAGAACGAGATCCGCCGGGGGAAGGATCCAGAAGGTACGTTTCGCTATTCCCATCAGGCTTTGCCCCCGGGACCCCTGCCGGCAAGGACCATCGGGTGGGAGAGAAGGAACCTGATCATGCTTTTCATGTGATATCCCAGGGTTATCCCTCCTGATGCGCTCTCCCTTTTACAGACATGGCGAATTCCGGCCTCTGGAACATACCATACTTCCATTCCTCTTTTCCAGGCTCGCCAGCACCATTCGACATCCTCGAAATAGAGGAAGTATTTTCCGACATGAGACCAACCCTTTCCCTTCCGGCTGGGGTGAGCCACATTGCGGCACCCACCAGCCAGTGGGGCATGACAGGTTCAGAAGCCATGGCGAACCGGTTGAGATGGTCGAAGGATATCCGCTTTCCCATTGCTGACCCTCCGAAGGCGGTTCGTCTTGCGGCTATCACAAGGGGAGACGGCCAGGTCCTTGCCGTGGGCTGGAGTTCGCCGGAGGCATTCACCATTGCCGGACCCAGTATCGCCGCTTCACGGTGGTTTCCCTGAAACTGGAAAAGCCGGGTAACGGCCCCGGGAAGCACTTCCACATCGGGATTCAGGAAAAAAATGGAATCACCCCGGGCCAGGGCGGCCCCCTGGTTGTTAGCCCGGGAAAGACCGTAATTGGATGGGTTGAAAACAACGGTTATCCTATTGCCGTAGGAACTGAGGACCTTTCCGGTGTCATCCCGGGAATTGTTGTCGATCACAACGATATCCAGGGGAGCTTCACAGGGCTCCAGTGAAAGAATTGAATCGATGGCCCCTGCGATCACAGGACCGCTGTTGTATGTGGTAATCACCGCCGACCATTTCATGGGGCTAATATACGAAGGGGAAGGGCCTGTGACCCTTCCCCCATGCTTTTCGGAATGTGCGCTAGAGAGCCTTTTCCTTCAGGGCTTTGCCGGCCTTGAAGTAAGGAACCTTCTTGGCGGGATACTTTTTCTTCTTCCCTGTTCCCGGAACAACGCCCTCTCTGGCGGCCCTTTCCTTGATACCGAATGTACCGAATCCGATGAGTGTGATCTTGTCACCGGTTTCAACTACATTGCTGATACCATCGATGAAGGCATCCACCGCTGCGGAGGCGTCTTTCTTGGAAAGATCAGCCTTGGCGGCGACATGGTTGATGAGTTCTTTTTTTGTTCAATTTCCTACCCCTTTCATTATTGAGTAACATTAAAAACCCCATAACGCATAAACACTAGAGCAGAGAAAGCCCTGTGTCAAGTGCTCTGCAGTGTTAAAAACTGCTGGTGTGCTGTTCCACCTTGATATCCGGGAAAGCCTTTATGTTAATTCTGAAGTAGAAGCCGGTATCAACATCGGACACATGACGGGTGAATATCGCTTCCCAGCTGTCCAAATCCCGCATTATAGTATATGATTGACTTATAAAGTCTTCATTTTCCACGTCGTAGTAGGTGCTGTAGTTCACTGACCACCTGGAGGTGAGATCGATGGAAGCGGATAGTCTCAGCTTGTTTATGTCGGTGTCGGTTTCCTCAAGGTCGGGCCTCCAGTTGTGGGTCAGACTGAGCCTCCATGCCAGCGGCGACACCACAACACCGGAATCGGCCTCAGAGTCGGGTCGTTCCCCGCCAGCTGAACGCCGGTGGTGAGTGACACGCTTTCGGTCTTTTTGCCGTAGGGATCATAGGAACCGTCCAGCCTGGTTGAGAACCAGTTGGCCGGTGTGAGGTTCAGTGAACCGGTTATGCTGGAAAATGCCCTCTCTTCCCTGTCCGGACTCCAGTTCGTTCCCAGGGAAAGCTCCGCAAGGGTTACCCTTTCGATGTTCCCCCGATAGACCCTCTTTCCCTCCAGTGTATTCACCAGGGACAGATTGACACTGGTTCCCGCCGAGGGAAGTGAGATGTCGCTGAAGCTGTAGTAGAGGGAATCGGCTTCCTCCACCATTCCTGTGCCACCGGTGGTAATGAAGCGGTCCGGTGCCCAGGAGGCGGATATTGCCGGTGTAATGGTGTGTCTGATAAGGGAGTAACCAAGGAAGTTCGCCTGGAAGATGCCGTAGAGATCCGTGGACAGGGCGAGGCCCGTTGAACCATGCAGCCAGCCGGGCAGGCGGTTTCCCGCTTTGTCCCGGTCGTAGGCGGTTCCGGTGAGGCTGACTGAGGGAGACAGGGCAAATATTCCCCCTATCCTGTTGGAGGCGCTGAGACCTGCGTTCATCCTTGCCCCTGAGTTATAAAGACTGGAGTCTTCCCATTCGGTGTTCTCCGACAGGTAATGGGTGTTCAGGTTCCAGTAGAGGCCATGCCAGAACTTCTGGTTCGCCGGGTCCGCCGGTGTCCGGAAGACAGGAGCCGAGGGAAGGCTGTATCTCAGGTCCGGCGCGATGATCTCGGACAGGAGTTCGTTCTCGATGGTATCAGGGAGTGCATCCAGATACTCGGTGTACTCTACGTTTATCTGGGCGCTTCCCCTGCCAAGGTCCCTGGAGACCGAGAGCCATGACCTGAGTTCGCTCTGCATGCGTTCCTGGGGGTCTGCTGGGATTCCTCAAGGTATGACCGGTCGCTGACGAAATTGCCTGTGAGCTTCAGCATGGTGCCGTCGGGGAGTTCGTGCCTGTGGCTGGCTTCCAGAAGCCAGCGGTCCCTCTGTGTTTCGAACTGCCTCCTCCACTGCAGTCTTGTTCCTCCGCTCATTACGTATCTCAGGTTGTGGCGCTGGGAGGCGGTCACCTGAAACCTTGTCTTCTCCATGAGATCGGCGCTTATAAGGAGATCGGCGTAATCGGAAAGCGAAGTAGTAGCCCATCCTTCGCAGGTATCTGCCATCCCTGGAGGAGGAGCCCAGGGTGGGGATGGTGAATCCCGATGACCTTCCCCTCCTTATGGGGAATACCGCAAAGGGCACCCAGAAGACCGGTGTCTCTTCCACATACAGGGTTACCGGACCGGCAACCGCCTTGTCGTCGGGAAAGACCTTCATTCTGTTTGACCAGAAGTAGTAGTCGAAGGTGTCTTTTTCGCAGCTCGTGAACTTCACATTAGTGAGGTTGAACTCATCCCTGCTCAGCATTGTTACCGTTTCACTTGTGTAGAGGGCCCGGTCATAGAAGGAGGATGTGGTGAAGGTTCTGGCGGTTGCGTTGGCATGTGGTAGACAAGCCCTGTTCCAGTGGCGGTTTCACCGGCTTCGGTGAGCTCCATGTTGCCCATGGCCGTTACCAGTTCGCCATTGGATTCATACCTTATGGTATCGGCGGAAACACCCATCCTTCCGTATTGCAGGGATGCGCTGCCAACCAGCAGCAGATCCTCGGAGCTGAGGCTGAAAACCAGGGAGTCGGCTTCATATCCCATGGATTCCATTGGTGGTGTATCCGTTGAGTCCGGCTGCAGTAGAAGGCTGATAAGGAGTATCAGCATTTTCCCGGACCATGGAAGCGGCTCCGTATGCCCCGGCCTCAGGTGAGTCTTCCAGGAGGGAAAGGCTCCAGGGGTGTCTGCACCGGCGGGTGTATTCCTGCCTGGCCGGTATTTCGAAGTGCCGCAGGGCGGTGGACAGCCCTCCGGCTATGAAGAACCCTGAGGGGGCAAAACAGTTGGCAAGGTTTGCAAGACCGATTCCGAACCACCTTCCGAACTCACGATATGCCTGGATCGCATGGGAGTTTCCCCCTCCGGCAAGCCTGGATATTTCCCTGGGAGGGAGTGACCTGGCCGAGATCCTTCTGTAGTACCACTGAAGTGCTCCGCTGCCGGCGTATGTTTCCCAGCAGCCTGAGGAACCGCAGGGGCAGGGGTTGCCCCCCTCCCGTACGGTGGTGTGTCCGAACTCTCCTGCCGTGCCGGTTCCGTACAATATTGAGCCGTCATTGATTATGGTCCCGCCTATTCCGGTTCCCAGGGTGAGGAATATCCACAGCCCCCGGCGGGGTATCTCCCCGGAGTTCATGGCTCCGATGGCGAAAACGTTGCAGTCGTTGTCGATGGATACCGGGGCATGGATGCGATCCTGGAGGATCCTGGCGGCTGGGGAACCTGACCACAGGGGCAGATTGGGACTGAAATCCACCACACCGGTTACCCGATCGATCATTCCAGCGGTACCAAGGCCCGCCGCGGCTGGTCTGGGGTCTTCAAAGAGTATTCTCTCTGCCACCATGCCGAGAATGTCAGAAGGAGCCGATTCGGTCCCGGTGGGAATGGTGCCGGTAAGAACGAAGTCTTCGCCCCGGAGGTAACCGATCTTGGCAAAGGATCCGCCAATATCCACACCCCAGAAACGGCCCTCAGTCGATACCAATTATCTCGCCGTTCCTTACCATCATCAGGGGCCAGGAAACCATTGTTTCCCTTATCCCTCCCAGAACACACCTTCCCGAGGCTCCGTAGTGAGCCGGCATGGATGAGAGCTTCCTGGAGACCCTGCTCCTTGTGGGAGCCGAGATACTGCTCCAGGCCTCAAGGAGGATATTGGCCGCGTCGTAGGCCTGTGCGGCGATGGCGGTGGGTTCGGTTCCCGTGGCCCTTCTGTAGGTATAAACGAACCTGGCGGTTTCCGGATAGAGGGAGGAAAGCCCGAATGCGGCGCTGAAAACCGCTCCCTCCACATACTCCCCCCCGTGCCGCAGGAGAAGGTCGTCGTCCCAGCCGGATGTTCCGAAAAGGGGAACCTGCAGGTTGTAGAACCGAAGCTGGGGTGCTATCTGAACAGCGTCCCAGGCGGAACCGGAAGGAAGATCGCCTGGGGGATCTGGACTTGACAAGTTGATCTGGGTCTTGAAATCGGTTACCCCCGGCTGATAACCCTGGGAGGAAACCACCTCACCGCCCATGCTTTCCACAACGGCCCTGAATTGCTCCGCCTCGGAGTTGCCCTGGGCGGTGTGGGGATAGATGATGCCGAATCGGGTATAGCCTTCGGTCCTTACGGCGTACTCCGCCACCGCCGCCGCCTGGTTACCTTCGCTAACCACCAGCCTGAACACCGGCTCTCCTATGCGGTCCACATCCCCGGAGGTGGCGGTGGGGGTGAGAAGGGGAAGGTTCGCCTCCTTCGCTATTGCACCGGCTGTCATGGTTGAGGAGCTGGTAAGGGGTCCCAGGACAGCCACGCAGGATTCGTTGCCGGCCAGGGATTCCATCAGTTCCGAAAGGCGTGCGGGATCTCCCCTTGTGTCGAAATCAATAAGCTCCGGAGAGTCCTGATGCATCTCCGCATGCCTGTCGAAGGCCAGCCTTGCTCCGGAGGACACATGGGAGGCAAAATCGGACCCCTGTCCGGTAAGGGGAAGAAGAAGGGCTATCCAGGTTCCTGTGCCGCTTTCATCCCCTGCGATCTCCGGTCTTCCGTACATTTCGTGGGCACCGGGAAACATCCTGTCGATCTCTGAACCGTAGAGAACCGCCCTTTCGGTGTCCCCTGACCTGGCGGCGCGTATCTCCAGTTCCAGGAGGGCATAGAGCTCGAACCAGCCGGTGTTCCTGTAACCTGGCAGGTTCTCCGTTCTGATGTTCGCCAGCTGTTCCCGGCAGAGATCAACGGCGATACCGGCCCGGTAGGCGTCAAGCAGCTCAAGGTCGACACCGGCCAGGGAGCCCAGTGCAGAACCAGGTGAGGAATGTGACTGGGCCATTGCCCCGAGCAGAAGGGCTCTGTTCCTTACCACCGGATCCTGAGAGGATGAATGGGCCGATGAAATGGTGATCGCCCGGGAGGGATTACCCATGTATAGAAGAATCTCACCCCTGGCTATTTCCCACAGTGGCGCATCGGGGTTGGCTGCCTGGCCTTCCAGGGCTGTTTCAAAGAGCTCCAGGGCCCGTTGAAGCTCCCCTTCCTCCAGTTTCCGCTGGGCCAGGGCCGCTATCTCATCAGGTGTTGAACTCTGGTCCACTTCCGGCCCGCAGGAGGCCAGCAAAAGAAGACCGATGATTAACGATAAGAAAAGATCAGTTCTCAAAAGGATTATCCTCCCGCTTTTCAGGCTGCCGTGTCAGGGGGGAATATCTCTTAAAACAGGGATTTACGCAATGATAAGGGGGCTCCCCGGAAAGGGAGCCCCCACAGGCCATGAACCTTTGCTCAGACGCTGTCGGTTTCCATAGGGGCGCATCCGCCGGGATGAACTCCTCGATGGGTATTTCCATATTGTCTATCATCCACTGGGCGTCGTCGGCGAGCTCGGATTCGGGATATTCCTCCACCAGAATCCTGAAGGCAGCCTGGCGGCGTCGTAGTCGCCTATCTGCTCACTGTAGGTGAAACCGATGAGGAACTGGGCCTGGTCACATCTTTCGTTGTCGGGATAGCGGGAGGTGAATAGCCTGAAATACTCCACCGCCGCCTCGGGATCCGTGGCCATTATCTCCTGGGCCATTGTCATCAGGCTGTCGGCTCCGATGTCTTCAGAGGGGAGGAAGGCTTCTTCGTTGATCTCCACCTCGTAGGTCTCTCGGAGGGCAGGGAAGACCGTATCGTAAAGATACTCGTTCACATATGTCGGTCTGAGGGCGGCCTCGATGGATGACCTTACCTCTTCGAAGGGTTTGACGCCCTCTTCGAGCTTGTCGGTCACCTTGAACAGAGTGAGGCCGAGAGTGGTCCTTTCAGGACCGAAGAGTGTTCCCGGTTCCGCTGCGTGAATGTCTTCAAAGAAATCCAGATCCCCGGATATATAGGGAAGGGGAGCATTGAAGGGTACCCAGCCAAGGTCGCCGCCGGCCTGTGCAGTGGGCTGGTGGGAGGAATACTCCGCCACGGCTTCTTCAAAGCTGACCTCTTCAAGGGCGGCAACGGCGGAATCCATTTCTTCGGCGGATTCGGTTACCAGTATTGAAACCCTTACCTGGGGGTCCTGCCGGTAGATATCACCGGTGTGCTCTTCGTAATAGGCAGTGATCCGGTCCTCCGGGAGTTCCGTGGCGTCCACCACATATCTGTCGTAGTAAACCTGGATCAGGGCTCCCTTGAGGCTTTCCTCCGCCTGTCTTTCCGCCTGAAGCACCTGTTCCACCACGGAGCTGTCGTTCTGCAGCCCCTCTTCCTCGGCGGCCAGCATGACCAGCCTCCGCTCCACCAGGCTGTTCAGTATGAGGGCCTTTCCCTCTGGATTCTCGTATGCGGTCCTCTGGTAGGGCGGAATGGCCTCAAGCTCGGTATTCAGATCTTCCTCGGTGATGCTTTCACCGGCTATGACGGCATAGACGCCTTCAACCGGTTCTTCGTGCACGGTAACTTCGTACCTGTCATAAAGGCCGGGCAGGAAGGTGTTCCTGAAAAAATCGTTCACAAGGGCAGGCTTGAGCATGTCCTCTATGTTGCCCCTGACCTCCTCCATGGTGTCATAGGACTCCGGCTGCTGCTCCCGGACGAGGAAGATGTGGGTTCCCAGGTTGGTTTCGTAGGGGGGGAGGACCGTTCCCGGTTCCGCGGCGAGAAGCATGGAAAGAAGTTCCTCGTTGAGGCCAACGAAGGGTATGCTTCCCATTTCGCCGGCCCAGCCTATGTCCCCGCCCTGGGAAGCGGTTGCGGAGTGTTCACTGAGCTGTGACGCCACTGAATCGAAGGGTACGCCGCTGTCCAGCATTTCCTGGGCTGTGGCAAGGGCTTCATCGGAGGTTACCAGTATGTGGGATACAAGGGCCAGGGGGTCATTGTGATAGGCTTCAATGTTCCTCTGGTAGTAGTCTTCCACCAGGGAGTCGGGAATGTCCACGCTCTCTATGATAACGGTCTGGTAGAAGACCTGGCCCATTGCCCTGGACCTTACCTCTTCGATCATCCTCTGGGAATCGCCTGTAAGGGCAATAACCGCGGAATCGGTTTCAAGACCCGCATCGAGGGCGGCGAGTATGAGGAGTTCCCGTTCTATGATGTGGTCGAGGAGGGCCCTTTTGCCCCTGAGGCTTTCAAAGGAGGTCCTCTGGTAGGGAGGGATCCTGTTTATCTCGGCGTCGATGTCCTCCATGGTTATGATGCGGTTGCCGACCCTTGCTGCCTGGTCCGCCTCCAGCGGGTCGGTGCCGCAGCCTGCGAGCAAAAGGAACAACGCTGGAATGCAGAGAAAAATCGTTTTTGCCATTATCTACTATCTCCCTCGGTTATAGCGGTTTCTCCGTTGGTGCCTTCGTAGGCTATCAGCCCCCGTGCGAACTCCTCCATGGCGGCCCTGACCGCATTGTGTCTGGAGTCCCTGACACCTGGAACGAGACAGGGCGCACCCTCCCGGAGCGCCCTTACCCTTTTGGCCATGGCCAGGGCAAGCGTGTACTGGTTGTCGCTTTCAGCGGCAAGCTTTTCCACCCTTTCGAATGCTTTCATGTGATCAGCCTCCTGTTTGGTAAATATGGATCGAATGAATGGTTTTGCGGTGGAGAAATATACAAAAACATACCCCGGAGGGGGAGATTTGTTCCGCCTCCGGGGTCAGTCCTGTGAACTGTGGCTTACTCTCCGTTTTCGTCCACTGGCTCGGTGGGTGAATGATACCTTACCAGCATTTCCCAGCGGGGTTCATCCACGAGATCCACCTCTCTGCGTTCCGTTTTGAGATAGCCGAGATCCGTTCTTTCCCAGTATCTGATGATGGATATCTCATCGTTGTCCCCGGGAATCGCGCCTTCGGGGCGGCTGGGGAACTCCAGGGGCTGCTGGTGGAAGACCTCGACCCTGGAGGAATCGGGGTCGGAGGTTGTGTAGGCCACGAACATCCAGGTTTGAACATTAAGGGAGTCGCCCCTTGCCCGACCCCTGCGGTCGGGGTATTCCCAGAAGGTGAGCAGCGTGTCTCTCTGTATCTCGAAAATGTATTCCCCGCCCAGGGGATCGGTAAGTTCAAAGACGTTGATGTCGAGGTTTTCCACGCTGGTGGGTTTCAGCACCGCGGGATACCTGTTGGCAAGGTAGGCAGCCTGTTCCTCGCTGACCCTGATGAGGGCCGATCTGGATACATCCACCCGCCTGTTCTGGGCGTACTCGGGGAAGGGTATTCTTACGAAGGTTTCCAGCCAGTCAGCCTCGCTGAAGAGAGAATCGGGGTACTCCTTGTCAACAAGGCCGCCCACAACACCCCCGTGGCGGTCGTGGTTGGGGCATGAAATGGCGAACTGTGTCCCCAGGGCGAGCTTGGGGTCGTAGTGATAGGTGGAGTCGGGGTAGCCCGCCGCCCTTACCGAGGGGCATACGGCGGTGGTGTCCGGGAGGCCGCTGAAAGCAACCAGTGAATCGATGGTGGGTGCCGGCTGACCGTTGTTCGTGTACATGTGGTTTATGTTGGCATCTGCAAGCTCAAGGAGCTGGACCCTGCAGTTCTCGCGAGGAATTCTGTACATTTCTACCCGCTGGTGAATTCTGAAGATAAGCAACGCAGCAAGGAGCACAATCAGCACTCTCACAAGAACCTTTGAACCCATTTAGACCCCTCCGAAAGGTATATTTACTTTGGTTTTCAGTTTCTTCCACAAGCCGTCCTCGTAATTTACGACCGAGACTCTTGCGGTGTCAATGAGCCTCTTCCGGCAAAACAATATCATTCAGCAGGGGTATGCGGGGAGCAAAAGCATAGACCCTCACTGAATCGCTTGAGTATGCAACCATTTCATCCCCAGGGGCAAGTGATGCGTATACCCCCGATCCGCCCGGTTGAACCGCCTCGGTCCTGACACTGTCGGTGGAGTTTATCAGAGAAGCGGGACCGGTAATGGAAACGAAGGACGGCTCCACCGTGCTGAAACGGTAACGGGCGGGAATGCCGTCGGAAAACACCGGCGCCACCGGGGCGATCCTGGTTATCAGTGTGTCCATTGTGACCGTGACCCCCGGGGGAACCACCGGTTCAAGGGTTACATTGCCCCCTGGCTCGATTGCCTTTGTGTTCACCGGCAGGTCCACCTGCGCAGGGAACTCACCGCCGGGTGTCATCTGGTACTCCAGGGTAGCATCGGGAGGAATGCCCTGCAGCTGAAACCAGAGCATCTCCCTGCCGGAGCCTGTATATCTCACCGTGACCGAGTCCGTTGAAACGGAAAGAACGGCCAGGTTCGCAGGGGGGGCAAGGCGTACAGGCAGCTTTCTCTCGATGGAGAAGGTTTCCCTGTCTATGGCGCTTCCCCATATGAGAAGCCCTGCAAGGAGGGCCAGGGGAATCAGGGTTAGCGGCTCAGCCGTTTTCAGTTTTGTCTTCATTGACCGGACTGATGAAGCCGATTGAGCTCTGATCCCTGGAATCTCCCAGGTTCCCGTTCTTTTCCTCGTAGGACTTTACCTGGGCGGTGAGCTGCTTGGCGAAGTTCTTTGCCGCGTGGGGCGACAGTATTACCCTGCTTTTCAGATTGGCGGTTCCGGAGCCCGGCATGATCCTGGCGAAATCTAGAACGAACTCGGCCCTTGAGAAGGCCACCAGGACCAGGTTGCTGTAGGTTCCGTCCACATCCTCGGCTTTTACGTTTATCCTGGGTTTCTGGTTCATTTGCCCTCTTTCCACTGCGGGGTTTTCCCCCTGTAAACCTCATTCTCTCTTCTATCATAAGAAAAAGCCCGCCTTCGGTCATGCGGGGATTGCCTGTACCTATCCCGGGGGTTTTTGCATTATTCTACCTGATACCGGTTTTCCTTATCCACACGAACCCACGGTCTGGAGGCTGATTTGATACCTGAAAGGGAAGCATCTTCCATTCTTGAGAGCTTCAGGGGAAAGAGGATCCTTGTCGCCGGTGATCTCGTCCTCGACCACTATCTCGAGGGCGCGGTTTCCCGAATATCCCCGGAGGCGCCGGTTCCGGTGGTCTCCCTGGGCAGGGATTCCGAGAGATGGATACCCGGGGGCGCCGCCAATGTGGCCCTTAACGTTCTCTCCCTGGGAGGGGTCCCCGGTTCTCGCCGGTGCGGTGGGGGGATTCCCAGGGGGAAAAGCTCCTTTACCTCCTGGACCACGCCGGTGTTGATACCTCCTCCGTGGTGGTGGACAACGAAAGGCCCACCTCGGTGAAAACCAGGATAATGGGCAGGAATCAGCAGCTGATGAGGGTGGACCGGGAGACCACCGCCGATCTATCGCCGGAGCTGGAAAGCTGTCTTCTGAGGTCAGTGGAAGACCGGCTGCCTGATATTGCTTCGGTTGTCCTTGAGGACTACAACAAGGGGGTCCTTACCGGAACCGTCATACGCAGGATCATTGCAAATGCCTCCGAAGGCGGCATACCGGTCTTCGTTGATCCCAAGAGCAGGAATTTCTGGGAATACCGGGGATGCACACTTTTCAAGCCGAACAGGCACGAGGCCGCCGCCGCCCTCGGCAGGACCATAGAAGATGCAGATCAGGCCGCCGCCGCCGGGGCTTCCATAATGGAAAGACTGTCTCCCGGGGCGGTTCTTCTCACGCTGGGTTCCATGGGGTCGGTCCTGGTTCAGGATGTCCCGGGATCCGTCAGGCACATCCCCGCGGTGTCACGGCATGTTTTCGATGTCTCCGGAGCCGGGGATTCGGTCATAGCCGTAATGGGACTGTCCGGGGCCGTGGGACTGGATGTGTATCAGGCCGCAACCCTTGCCAACCTGGCCGCCGCTGCGGTCTGCGCCGAGCCCGGTGTGTATGCGGTGAAACCCGGCGACATCATCAGGGAGGCACGGCATCTTGTGTAACCCTTCAGACAGGGCCCCTATACTTTCCCGCGACCTGGCGAGGAGTATCCTCTTCGAAAGGAAGGCCAGGGGAGAGAGGGTGGTTTTCACCAACGGCTGCTTCGACATAATGCACCCGGGTCACATGGAGGTGCTTGAACAGGCTGCTTCCATGGGGGACATACTCGTAGTGGGGATCAATACCGACGATTCCGTTAAACGCCTGAAGGGCTCTTCCAGGCCGGTTCAGGACCTTGAGAGCAGGGCCGGGGTCCTCTCCTGCATTCGGTTCGTGGATTATGTGATCCCCTTCGATGAGGATACTCCGGCGGAGCTGATCGCCCTTCTCCAGCCCCATGTACTGGTGAAGGGCGGCGATTACACACCGGAAACGGTTGTCGGGGCGGATACCGTTCTCAAGGGCGGCGGGAGCGTACGGATAGTTCCCCTGCTGAAAGGCCATTCCACCACGGGGCTGCTTGGTGAATAGGCCCCCGTCCACAAAAGATTCCGCCGCGGTCATTCTCCTTTTCACCCTGGTTTGGGCCGGGGTTTCAGTACCCATCCTGATATCGCCCCTGGGTTCTTATCCCGTTGTGGATGCCTCATGGCACATGGAATGGGCCTCCGCCGCCGCCGAGGGAGAGCCTTTCATATACGCCCCTTACTTCAGAGCGCCCCTCTATCCATGGGTCCTGGCCCTGCTCTTCGCCGTAACCGGCCCATCGGTGATCTCCGGGGCGCTGCTCAGTTTCCTCTTCAGCATGATTTCGGTCCATCTGGTTCACAGGATCGTTCACCGGACCAGCGGCAGGGTTCCCGGGCTGTTCGCAGCGGGGGTCATGGGGCTGAACGGCGTTTTCCTCTTCTATTCCTCAACCCTTCTCATAACCCCCCTTTTTACCCTTCTTCTTCTTCTGTCGTTCTATTGTTTCCAGTTCAGGGAACCCTCTTCGGCGGGAATGCTGTTCCTGGGTCTGGCCGCGGTGGCAAGGCCCTCGGCGGTTCTTCTCTTTCCCCTTGTGCTCATTCTGTACCCCGGCTCCAGAAAGTATTTCTGGCTTTTTCTTCTTCCGGTCTGCGCCGTCTGGGCCGTCAACGCTGTCCACGGCGACGGCAGAACGGTGATCTCCAGCCAGGGCGGAGTGAACTTCTTCATAGGAAGCGGCCCCGAGGCCGACGGCTTCACCGCATTTGCCCCGGAAAGGGGCCCCTGTGATCCTCCCGGTGATTCCCTGCCCTACACCGACAATGTCCTCTCCGCCGGCCTTTCCCATTTCCCTCAGGGCACGGCACCCTCTGTGGTTTCCGCCGGGTGGACGGACAGGACCCTGACGCACATTCTGGCAAATCCGTGGAACAACCTGACCCTCCTGCTCAAAAAGGTTCTCTACATTGCGTCTCCCGTGGCGATACCCAGTAATTACAGCGTTTATTACTACGGAAGGTATTCTCCTCTGCTGGCGGTCCTCACCGGAACTCCCAGCTTTCCCGCAGCGGGGCTCATCCTGTGGTTAATGATTCCAGGGGCCCTTCTTGCCGGAAGCCTCCGCTCCTTTGAGAAAAAAGCCCTGCTGTGGGCAGTTGTTTCTGCTTTTCGGCCTGCTTCCCTTCTTTATCACAGCCAGATTCCGGCTGCCGGCCCTTCCCTTTCTGGTTATATTACTCGCCCCCCGGTTCATGGCAAAAGTGAAACCGGGTTTGAAATTAGCTCCCATAGGGGTTGCCGCCGGTCTAGGCATCGCTCTGCTCACCTCGAGAACCGTATCGGAAGGGGGGGTGAACATGGCTTTCCACGATGGCCTGGCCCACCACCGCGTGGGGGAGCGTGGGAGGGCTGAGCTTCTATTCCTCGAGGCCTATGAAACGGCCCTTGGAAGAACCGACGGTGTAGACCTCAATGGAACCGATGCCCTGTTTAATCTGGGAGTGGCGGCCCTGGAAAGGGGCCAGGCCGATGAGGCTGAAATGTACTGGAGGCTCGCCCTGGAAAGGAACCCCGGTTTCGCCCCGGCGATAGCCGCCCTTCAGGGGTTGACCCGCTGAGCCGTTTAAGTAATAAAAGCCGTAATCTTTAACCATTGGAATTAAATCACAAAGTCCGTGGAGGCTGTTTTGAATCTCAACGCTCTATTTGTCTATCTGGCTCCGCTGGTTGCCCTTGCAACCGGCATCGCCGCCTGGGCCACATATCGTACGGTACAGAAGAAACCCGAGGGCACCGACCTTATGAAGCGGCTGGCTTCCATGATACGTTCCGGTGCCATGACATATCTCAAGACACAGTACAGGATACTCTCCCTTTTCGTGATCGTGGTGGCCGTTCTTCTTTATTTCGGCATCAACCCCGCCACAGCCCTGGCCTTCATAGCCGGCGCCGTTTGCAGCATGGCCGCCGGTGTGGCCGGCATGAGTGCCGCGACAATGGGTAACGTAAGAACCACCAGCGCCGCCAGGACCGGCCTGTCCGAAGCCCTCTCCGCCGCCTTCGGGAGCGGCAGTGTCATGGGGTTCGCAGTGGCCTCCCTGGGCCTTTTCGGTGTGTCGGTGTTCTACCTGGCCTTCCAGGAGGCGGAAACTCCGGGTCTTCCTCCAGGGGCTTCTGGGCATGGAAGCGATAAACATCGAGAGCATAGCCGGTTTCGGTATGGGCGCCAGCAGCATCGCCCTCTTTGCAAGGGTCGGCGGAGGTATCTTCACCAAGAGCGCCGATGTGGGTGCTGACCTTGTTGGCAAGGTCGAGGCCGGGATCCCCGAGGACGACCCCAGGAATCCCGCGGTGATCGCTGACAATGTAGGCGATAATGTGGGAGATGTGGCCGGAATGGGCGCGGACCTCTTCGAATCCTTCGTGGGGTGCATAATCGCCGCCATGGTGCTTGCCTTCGGAATGGACGCCGCTGGAATATCCAGCATATTCAGGGCGGGTCTCTCAATCACCGAAGCCGAGCATATGGGAAGGACCTCCCTGATCGCTCTGCCCCTTGTGCTTGCAGCCCTGGGAACTCTTGCCAGCCTCTTCGGCGCCCTCTATGTGAAGCTTTTCAAGAAGGGCTCGCCCCACGCGGTGCTTCGTAACGGAACCTTCGTAAGCGCCATTCTGGCCCTTCTCGCCTCGCTGTGGATGGTGAACCTCCTCGGCATGAACATGGGAGTTTTCTGGGCCATAACCGCCGGTGTTGTGGCGGGGACCGCCATAGGCCTCATCACCGAGTACTACACCAGCAGCAGGCCGGTGAGGCTCATAGCTGAATCCACTAAGACCGGCCCCGCCACCACCATCATCGAGGGAATAGCCGTGGGAATGGAATCAACGGCGGCGCCAATACTCCTCATAGCAGCTGCTATCATGGTAAGTTTCAATTTCGCTGGGCTTTACGGCATAGCCCTCGCCGCCCTGGGAATGCTGATGAATGTGGGGATGACAATGTCGGTGGATGCATACGGTCCCGTTGCGGACAACGCCGGCGGAATCGCTGAAATGGCAGGTCTTCCCTCGGATGTAAGGAAAAGGACCGACAAGCTCGACGCCCTGGGGAACACCACAGCAGCCATGGGCAAGGGTTTTGCCATCGGTTCTGCGGCCCTCACCTCACTGGCGCTTTTCTCCGCCTACGCGAAGGTGGCCGGTCTGGAAGTCATTGATATACTACAGCCCAACGCAGTGGCCGGTCTCCTGGTGGGGGGTCTTCTGCCCTTCATATTCGCCTCCATAACCCTCAGGGCTGTTGGAAAGACCGCCATGAAGATGGTTCACGAGGTAAGAAGACAGTTTCGGGAGATAAAGGGTCTTATGGAGGGCGAAGCCGAACCCGAAACCGAGAAGTGCGTCGACATAGCAACCAGGGGCGCACTCCAGGAGATGATACTGCCCGGCCTTCTGGCTGTGGCGGTTCCCGTGGCGGTCTTTTTCCTTTTCGGCAGGGAGACCCTCGGAGGTCTTCTGGCCGGTTCTATAGTCACCGGAGTTCTGCTGGCCATCTTCATGTCCAACAGCGGCGGTGCCTGGGATAACGCGAAGAAGTACATAGAGGAGGGCCATCTCGGTGGCAAGGGCTCATCCTCCCACGATGCCGCGGTTATCGGCGACACCGTGGGGGACCCCTTCAAGGATACCAGCGGACCTGCGCTGAACATCCTTATCAAGCTCATGACCGTGGTTGCCCTTGTTCTTGCACAGGTTCAGTGATCTGAACCGAAGAAAGGATCCAAGATGACCGATGTACTGGAACTGAATGAAGAAAACGTAAAGGCAAAGCTCGAAGAGGTCCGCCCGATGCTCCAGGCCGACGGCGGCGACATCGAGTTCGTGGCGTTGAAGGACAAAGTGGTTCAGGTTAGGCTTCAGGGATCCTGCGCCGGTTGTGCCTTCGCCACAATGACACTTCAGTTCGGAGTGGAAAAGACCCTGAAGAAGTATTTCCCCGATATGGAGCGGGTTGAGAACCTCCAGTAAGGGAGCTCCTTCAAGGATACAGGCATGTCTTCTGCTCAGGGGGAGCTCGAAAAGGCTCCCCCTTCCAGCGTCCGACGCCGCCTTCGCCGAAAGGATGTTCCGGGAAGCCGTGGTGTGGAAGACCTACCTCGACCATGTCATAGGACTTTACTCCCGGGTTCCCCTTAAGAAGCTTGACGAGAGCGTTCTCGCCAGCCTCAGGATAGGCGCCGTTCAGCTTCTCGTGCTTCACACCCCCTCCCACGCGGCGGTATCCGCCACGGTGGAAGCCCACCCCGAAAGAAAAAGCACTGGGCTGGTCAACGCCGTTCTGCGTAAGGTGTCGGTCTACCGGGAGAAGGGAGATCTGCCCCTTCACACAAGGTATTCCCATCCGGAACAGCTGGTAGACAGGTGGAGAGCCCGATACGGCGGTGAAGACACCGAACGTCTTCTCGCATGGAACAACTCCCCTCCGGAACTGGGGGGATACAGTTTCAGCGGCGGAGTTCCTGAATGCACCCGGGGGCGTTACCTTGAGAACTACTGCAGAATTGAAAGATCAGGGAGGTTCAGGCCAGGGGAGGGCATCTACATACAGGACGAATCCGCCGCCCTGGTGGGCAGGGGAATGGCATCCCTCCCCGGTGAGCTCGTGCTGGAGGTCGGCGCGGCACCGGGAGGAAAGACCGCCCATCTCGCCGGGGGCGGTTTCACCGTTTCTCTGGACAGGAAGCCAGTCAGGCTGATCAGGTGGAGGCAGAACCAGAAAAGGATGGGCTGGGAAAACTGTTCCCCGGTTGCCGGTGATTCCTCCGCGCTACCCTTCCGGGCCATGTTCGACAAGGTGATCGTTGACGCTCCCTGCACGAACACCGGTGTTTACAGAAGACGAATCGACGCCAGGTGGAACTGGAGTGAGGACCTGGAAAGGGAACTGGCCCTGATCCAGAGAGAAATGCTCTTGAGTTCTTCCAGGGCGGTGAGACCAGGGGGAATCCTGATATATTCCACATGCAGCCTGGAACCCCTTGAGAACACAGGGGCGGTTGAGTATTTCGAAGCTAATGCCATGGGCTTCAGGCGGATTCCCTTTCCCGGACCGAAGGAGCTTGTGAACCGGAGCGGGTTCTTTCTGTCTTTCCTCCGGATGCTTGCATGGACGGGCTTTTCGCCGCTGCCTGGGAGAGATCTGCTAAGGAGAGTTAAGTTGAGCATGGAATCCAGGTTCTTCATCGCGGCACTTGTCATGGTGGCCTTCGCCTATGCCCTTTCCCTTTCTGTGCCCCTCTTCGGTGACACCATCGGATATGGTCTGAAAACAGTGAACTGGATGCGAGACAACGGATACCACCCTGTTCCCTCCGGTTCGGAAAGGGGCGAACAGGCCATGGGGCATCCGGCGCTGTTCTTCTGGCTGTGGGCCCTTTTGACCGGTGTTCTGGGGAACACCATGTGGGTTGCACGGCTTCTTCCCGCCGTGGCCTCCCTCATGTGCCTGTGGGGAATGTATCGTCTGGGCAGGCATCTGAGCTGCGAAACCGCCGGGTGGGTCTCGGCATTCGCCCTCTTCGCCAGTCCGCTGTTCTTTGTGGAAATGCTTGTGCCCATGCCTGAAAGCGCCGCTGTGGCCGCGGTTATCTGGTCCGTCTATCACTATGTAAGGAAGAACTACATCTCCGCCACCCTTCTGTGTGCCCTTGCGGTGGCCTTCAGGGAGCAGGCAGTGATCCTGGCCGGGGTTTACTTCCTGATGGAGCTTCTGTACTCCGGTTTCAGGAAGCCCCTGAGGCTTCTGCTCTTCCTGGCACCCTTCTCAGCATCGCCGCCACGGGGCTGGCCAACTATTTCTTCAATGGTTACTTCTTTTTCCCGACCCATCTCGGTGCCGCCGTGGAGCTGGAACCGGGCTGGTTCATGGAAAGGCTCAGGTTTTTCGGAGCCTACATAATGTCATCGGACTACAGGTGGTTCCCTGTAACCCTGGTCCTCGGGGGAATGCTTCGGGGTTCCGGCAGGAACACCTACACACTGCCTTTTGCCCTGATCCTCCTGGCTCCCGCCCTTCTCTATCCACCGGAAAGAATAGCATTCCTTCTGCTGATAGCCCTGCTCATACTCGTTTACCTCGCAAGGGAAAGAAAGGTGCCTGGTCGGGTGTTCAGCCTGTTCCTGCTGATGCCCCTTTCCATGGTCATGTTCCTTACCGTTCTCATAAGGTTCGCTCCCGGGGGAGGAATGGATCTCTACAGGTATCTGCTTATTGCCCTTCCCATGGTAATTCTCGGATCGGTTGTGATGCTGTTCAGGCACTACTCCCACAGGACCGCCCTGGTCTTCGTTGCGGTTTTCACCGTTCTTACCGCCCTTTCGGACAGGTCGGACAGGCCGGGCTACCAGTTCGGAACCTCCCGTGGAAGCATTCAGGCCCTCATTGATTACAGAGAAGCGATGCTCTACGCCGTTTCCCTGGGAGATACCGTTCTGGCGCCAACGGGCTATCTTGACTACTACCGTGAGCCTGCCTGCGGCGTGGTGGATCATCCCCATCCGGTAAAGGACATTTACTCAGAAGCGCCACTTGCTCCGGGAACATCCTACAGCGTTGTTTTTTCATGGTTCACCGCTCACCAGGGGGACATTGACAGGATAGGGTCCATACTCCCCGGGGGTTCCAGCCTCGGGCTGCTTGAAGAGCCTGTCTGGATATCACCCGGCGGGGCTTCCAGGGTTTACAGGATCATTCCAGGCCGGACCGATTGAGTTCCTGAATGATCTCCCCGGCTATGCTCACCGCTATTTCAGCAGGGGTATGACTGGAAATGGGTATCCCAACCGGTGCATGCAGGGAACTAAGCCGTTCCTCGGGAAATCCCATACCCGCCATCAGCCCCAGGATGTGTTCCGCGGTGGCCCTGCTGGCCATCATTCCCAGATACCTCAGATCCTTTTTCAGCATCTGTTCAAGAATCACGGCATCCCCGGTGTGTGATGAGGTCATTATGACCACCAGGGCGCTTCCGTCGTCGGGAACCAGGCTTCCCGCCCTGGAATAGTCCATCCGCACCTTTTTCCAGGCCAGCCGGTTCTCCTCCATGGTCCAGAGTCTTTCCCGGTCATCAATGACCACTGTCCGCATGCCAAGGCTGCGGAGCACCGGGGTTAGGGCAAGGCTGCAGTGGCCCCCGCCGAAGATGTAAACCACCGGGGGCTTTTTCAGCCTTTCTCCGTATTTCCAGCGGACACCGGAAGGGCTGAAGCCCTCCACTTCAGGCGGGGCCTCAAGAAAACGGAGTCCTTCCGGGGTGACAAGAAGCCCCCGGGTATGGTCCCCCATACGGTTCAGCGGCGGATGGGGGATCAGGATTATCCTCTGCCGTCCGGAGCATATCATTCCCGATCTCTCCCCGGGTTCAGCCGATGCGGAATGGTGAAAGCTCCTTAGAACCGGTAACCGTGCCCTTTGTGAAAGCAGTTCCCCTGCCAGGTCTATCACCGAGTGTTCCAGGCCGCCGCCGCCCACGGAACCAACCGGTGGGCCCAGGGGGGGCACAGCCATTTTGAAGCCGGTCCTTCCGGGACAGCTGCCTGTTGTTTCAGCCACAACGCAGAGCACCGACGGATTCCCTGAGAAGAACTCCAGCTCCCTCACTTGAATATCACCCGGCAGAGGGGGTAGTAGACGGCCAGAAGGGCGGAGAAAACCGCGCTGGCGGTGAACCGCCACTTCAGGGGGTACGGTTCTGTATGAGATAGTTCACGGCGAAGGCCACCGGCAGATTCACGGCGAAACCCTTCAGGGAAACGAGGAGCAGCTCCGGAGCGATGTCCACGGTCTTTCCTGAAAACAGACAAATGAGGCCAGGTGCCTGGCTATCCAGAGGGGGTTGAAGTAGAGAACAGCCATTGCCGCCCTGGCCGCTCCGGTGTACCGGGCGTTTATCCATCTGAACCAGGCGGGTATCTCCCATGCGTAGAGAAGCCCCCCCACCACCATCATCCCGGCGAGCCTCAACGGGGAGAAGCCGCCGGTGAGAAGCGCCGCGGCGGTGTCCCCGGCGGGGTAGATGAGCATTCCCCGGACAACATCGGTTCCCCTCAGTGACTGAAGCCTCATTCAGGTTTCCGCAGGGTCAGAAGGAGCCTCTCAGGGGTCATGGGGGCGGTGTAGCCGTCAACCCTTCCTATTGCGTCGGCGATGGCGAACCAGGTTCCTATACCGTACATGAAGGGGGCTCGCCTATGGCCCTGGATCCAAGAAGCCCCACATTCTCCGGTAGTTCCTCCCCGGGGCGAAGAACACCTCGATGGTCTCCGGGGCGGATCTTATGTCCGGTACCTTGTAGGTGGCCAGGGCGTCGGATAGAAGCCTGTTTGTTTCCCTGTCCCATACCGTGTCCTCCATGGTGACCCATCCAATGCCCTGTACCAGGCCCCCTCCGCCTGGCCCCTGTCCAGCAGCGGATCCAGGAGGGTTCCCCCGTGATGGACCATACCGACGGCATCCACGCTGTATGTTCCCAGCAGGCAGTCCACCGTTACCTCGGTGAGGGCGGTCCCGGCTACATGATAGCCGAAGGGCCTGCCCTTCTCCGAAGCCCGGTCGAAGTGTATTCCCGGTGTGGCGTAGTGGGCGTGGCTGGAAAGGCTTATCCTGTTCAGATAAGCGTTCTCCACCATTCTGTCCCAGTCGGTTTCCCCATCCCCGGCAGGCTTATCCGTCTGAGTATCTCACGACAGGCCATCCCCACGGCGTTGCCGTTCATGTCCGCCCCGGAGCTGGCTGCGGTGGGGGAGGTGTTGGCGTTCCTGGTGGTGCTGGTGGCCTCCACTCTGATCCTTTCCACCGGTATCCCCAGTGTGAGGGCGGCAACCTGCCTGAGCCTGGAGTTGACCCCCTGCCCCATCTCCACCGCCCCGGTGCTGATCCCCACGCTGCCGTCGGTGTAAACATGGACCAGGGCGCTGGCCTGGTTGAGGAAGGTGGTGGTGAATGAGATCCCGAAACACACCGGCATCATGGAAACGCCCTTTTTTATCCACCGGCTGTTCTCATTGAAACTGGAAGCCCTCTCCATGGCATCCTCGAGACGGTACCTGTCCCTGCAGATGTTCCAGGACGACCTTACCTCGTCGGCTGCGTAGACCATGCCATAGGGGAAGGTGTCCCCTGGCTTCAGCAGGTTTTTTTCCTGCAATAGATGAACCGGTATTCCGGTCTTTGCCGATGCCCTGTGAATGGCGGCTTCCATGACGAACATCGCCTGGGGAGCCCCGAACCTCTGAAGGCGGTGTTCGGGGCAAGATTGGTCCGGCAGCAGTATCCCGTTGCCCTGACATTGGGAATGAAATAGCTGCCGGTGCAGTGGAGCAGCGTCCGCTCCATTATTGCCGTTGAAAGGTCCCCGGCGGCACCTCCGTTCTGGTAGTAGTCCACCTCCCAGAAAAGAATACTGCCCCCTTCGTCGAGACCGATGGTGTAGTCACTGGTGTAGGGATGTCTCTTGCCGGTGCTTGCCATATCCATGCTCCTGGAAAGCACAAGCCTCACCGGCCTTCCGGTGAGTTTTGCCCCCAGGGCAGCCATAACCGCCCAGGGCGTGGCCTGGTCCTCCTTGCCCCCGAAGGCCCCCCCGAGCCTCGGTACCTCAACCTCCACGAAGTGAATGGGCATTCCCAGTACCCTGGCCGCTACCTTCTGGACGAAGGAGGGCCCCTGGGTGGCCGACGTTATCTTCACCCCGCCGTCCTCACGGGGTATGGCCAGGGCACTCTGTGTTTCCAGATAGAGATGCTCCTGTCCGCCGGTCTCGGCGGTTCCGGTGATGATGTGCCTGCACCGCTTACGGGCGGAATCCACATCCCCGGAGGAAAAGGTCCTGGGCGGGGCGAGGAGCTCCCCCATGGCCATGGCCTCCCTGGGATCGGAGACAGCGGGAAGGGATTCGGTTTCAATGACTATTTTTCCGCTGCTGCCCCGGCCCTGGCGGGTGTGTCCGCCAGGACCACCGCCACCGGCTGGCCGATGTAATGAACCTCATCCTCCGCCAGAAGGGCCTCGTCCATTATCACATTTCCAGTCTGGTTCTCTCCCGGGATGTCCTTCCAGGTGAGTACGCGGCGGACCCCGGGCATTTCCAAAGCCGCCTGTGTATCAAGGCGGGTTATACGGCCATGGGCGCAGGATGAGGTGAACACATGGGCATGAAGGGTTCCCGCCGGTTCCGGGATGTCCCCGGTGAAAATGGATCTGCCCGTAACATGAAGCAGTCCGTCCCGGTTCTTCATTTCTTCACTCCCCTTGTCAGATGTGCCCGTATCTGTCCCTGAAGAAGAAGGGTCTTGTATTCCGCCGAGCCCCGGACATCGCTTATGGGGGACACTTCCTCCGCCGCAATGGCCGTGGCTCCGTCAATGGTGTCACAGGAGAGTTCCCTTCCCCGGAGGAAGGAGGAGGTCTTCCTGAGAAGGAGGGGGAAGGGAGCCACCCCGCCGGCGGCAAGGGTGGCACCGGCAACTTTTTCCCCGCCCATGGTCAGCAGGGCGGCGGAGTTAACCGATGCGATGTCCAGGTACTCCCGTTTGCATACCTTCAGTGCCGACAGCTGTGAGCCCTTCGGAGGAACCGGGAAGGAGAGGGATGTGACAATAGTGCCCTTCGGCACGGCGAACTCCTTGTATCCCAGGTAGAACTCCGACAGGGGAATGTCCTTCTCTCCGCAGTGCACCGTCGCACCGAGGGCAAGGAACAGCACCGCCAGGTCCGCTATGGGGGAGCCGTTCATGATGTTCCCGCCAAGGGTGGCCACCCTTCGTATCTGGGTGGAGGAGATCCGGGTGAAGAAATCGTCGCCGGAGTGAAGAAGCCCGGTGAAAACCGGTGATCTCCCTATTGTCTCCACCGTAGCCGCCCCTCCGACTATCACCCTGCCATGCGTTATCTCCACTGAGTCCGGGAGGCCCAGGGAGGATACCAGCCGGGGTTCCCCTTCTGAAAGCCGGTGGTCGGGATGGGGGTAGATGTCCGTCCCCCCGGCGGTGAGAATGCCGGTTCCGGAAGGCTCCCTCTCCCCGATGGAACTGATCAGCCCTGGTACGCACCTGAAATGATCCGGCACATGCCCCTGTTCTATGAGCATTTCCAGCCGGTTGTCGAAGTTGTGGGAATGGAAGACATCACACTTTTCACCCCGCGGCTCACAGCGGCATATCCTGTGCAGCGGCAGATGTTGCCGTCCAGGGACTCAAGGGCGTTCCCGGCGGTGAGTTCCCTGTTCCCCAGCAGGAAACCGGTGAGGCTCATTATCATTCCCGGTGTGCAGAACCCGCACTGGGAGGCGCCCTCCTCATAAAAAGCCCGCTGGAAGGGAGTCAGCTCATTCCCCAGACCCTCCACGGTGACCAGATGGCACCGGTGAACGGCGGCCATGGGCAGCAGGCAGGAGCATACCGCACCATAGTCCATTCCCCGGGGAGAAGGCTTTCCCAGAACCACCGTGCAGGCTCCGCAGTCCCCTTCCCGGCAGCCTTCCTTAGTGCCCTTCAGCCCCCTTTTGTCCCTTATCCAGTCCAGGGCCGTCATTCCTCCGGCACAGCCGGTGGTGACCCACTCGTCGTTTAGAACGAATCCGATCATGCTTTTCCTCCAATGGGAAAAAGATAATCATGTTTTCTCCCTGGGGGCAGGTAGCATTCCCGGGGGGATCCTTTTGGTTGTGATGGCAGTGCATAACGGGTATATTTTCCCGTTTCAATTAAGAAGGAGGTATTCATGAAAACACTTGTTATCAGCGGGGTCATTCTCTGTGTACTATTCGGCGCAGGTTGCGGCGGAGGAGAGGAGCCAGTTGCTGAAACCGCACCGGAATCCGGCCTGGAAACCGTTGAAGAGTCATCCTCGGTGGCTCCCATGGAAAGCGCCCGGCGGCTTCGGGTGGCAACCACCACAAGCCTTTATGACACAGGTCTCTGGGGCTATCTCGAGCCCATGTTCGAGGAGACCCACGGAGTGGAGCTGGACGTTCTCTACGCCGGAACGGGAAAGGCCCTGGACTGGGGTATGCGGGGGGATGTGGACGTGATTACGGTCCATTCCAGGACCCGGGAGATTCAGTTCGTGGAAGAGGGCTATGGCGTGGAAAGGGTTCCCTTCGCCTACAACAACTTCCTCATCGTGGGACCGGGATCGGATCCCGCCGGCATAGCCGGAATGCAGCCTGAAGAGGCATTCACCGCCCTTATGGAGAACGGCTCCGCGCCGTTCATCAGCCGGGGGGATGATTCAGGTACCCACGGCAAGGAGAAGTCCATCTGGTCCACCGCCGGTTATGACTATGAACCGACGTTCGCCCGCCGGGGACTGGTATGTTGAGGGTGGCAGCGGAATGGGCCCCACACTGGTCATGGCCTCGGAGATGCAGGGGTACACCCTTACGGACATCGGCACCTTCCTGGCCTATCAGGGTGATGTGGAACTGGTACCCCTTGTTGAAAGGGGCGACGCCCTGCTGAATGTCTACTCTGTGATAGCAGTTCAGTCATCGGGAAGCGGTGACATGGCCCTTGCCATGGTTGAGTTCCTCACCTCCCCGGAGATACAGGAGCTGATAGGTGAATACGGCGTGGAGGCTTATGGAAGACAGCTCTTCACCCCCTGCGCCGGAGAGGACCTGTAAGAAAAAATTGGGCTACATACTCCAGGCCTCGGGCCTCGCCCTGGAAATGATTGTCTCAGGTGATCCGGAGGTGTATTCCATTACCCTCCGGACCCTCATGATAGCCATTTCATCCACACTTATCGCCTCGGCCCTCTTCATTCCCCTGGGAAGTTTGATCCATTTCCTGTCATTCCGGGGAAAAAGGGCGGTGGTAGGCTTCATTCAGACAATGTACAGCGTTCCCACGGTCTTCGTGGGAATGCTGGTCTTCCTTATGGTTTCAAGGAGGGGCCCGGCGGGTTCAATGGGCCTTCTTTTTACCCCATGGGCCATCATCATCGGCGAGGTACTTCTTATAGCACCCATCATAACCGGCCTTACCATATCCGCCCTTGGCGGAACCGGCGGAGGCATAGCGGATACCGCCAGGGCACTTGGCGCTTCCAGGGGAAGAACGGCACTCCTTGTTCTCTCCGAATCAAGGTACGCGGTGCTCACCGGTGTTCTCATGGGGTTTGGAAGGGCGGTTTCCGAGATCGGCGTGGCGCTCATGGTGGGGGGTAACATATCAGGATACACCAGAACCCTCACCACCGCCATTTCTCTGGGAATAGGCAGGGGTGAGACCGCAGCCTCCATAGCCCTGGGAATGATACTGCTCCTGGTTGCCATGGCTGTAAGCGTAACGGTGAACTTCATGCAGCACCGGAGGAAGAGGTGATCCTGAAACTGGAGTCGGTTCATCTCGCAAGGGATGGAAATCATATTCTTCGGGGATCTCACTGGAGGTGGCCCCGGGGGAGTTCTTCGTTCTCATGGGACCCACCGGCTGCGGCAAGACCACCACCCTGAGGGTTTCAGGCCTCCTTGATAGACCGGACTCCGGAGGAGTTTTCTTCCGGGGAAGGGAAGCCCGGGGGAGGGAGAAGGACCTGCTTCCCCTGCGCAGAAGGATGGCAACAGTGTTCCAGAACCCTGTGATGCTCACAGGTACGGTTTTTTTCAACATCGCCTGGGGGCTGAGGATACGTGGGGTCCACCGTGATGAGATCCATGGCAGAGTGGAGGAAATGGTGGAAATGACAGGCCTCTCCGGCCTTGAGGACCGCGATGCGAAAACCTTTCCGGGGGCGAGGTCAGGAGGGTGGCCCTTGCAAGGGCTATGGTGCTCCGGCCGGAACTGCTCTTCCTCGACGAGCCCACCGCCAGCCTCCATCGGTCCTTCAGAAGAAAACTGCTGGAAAGGTTGAAGATCCTTCACCGGGAAACGGGAACCACCTTCTTCATGGCCACCCACAGCTTGAGGATGCCCTTGCCCTGGGCACATCCGCCCGCTGTGATGAGGGCCGGTGAGATAGAGCAGACCGGCACCATGAACTCCATTGTCAACAGTCCCGGAAGCACCTTCATGGCGGAGTTCACCGGGGCGGGGAACATACTTCCGGTGGTGTTCAGAGGAGGCACCGCCCTTGCGGGTGAAATCGAGATAGTCCTTCCGGCAAGCCGACATGGCAGGGGCTGCATTTCTATCCCCCCTGAGTCCATCGTTCTTGCCCTTAATCCCTCCCGGACCAGCGAGAGGAACCATCTCACCGGCACCGTGGCAATGATACGAAGGAACGGGGTCAACTGGACCGTTACCGTTGATGTCTCCGGCACCCTCCTCGACTCCTCGGTAACCACCGGAGCCCTGGACGACCTTGAGATACGTGAGGGTTCCCCGGTATGCCTTTCCTTCAAGGCCAGCGCCGTTCATCTGTTCTGAAGCCGGTCCCGCCCTGCGGTTACAGGCCCCTGCGTTCTTCATATATTCAACAGGAACAGCGATATACAATTAAACAACCGGGGGCGCCATGAGAACAATTCCCATTCTTTCAGCCGTTCTTCTACTTCTCTCGTCCCTTTCAGCCGGGCAGCCCACCGGGCCGGTGAGGCTCATGGCTGAGTGGGAGCCGTCACTTGGCACGCTTATCAGGTGGCCCCTGGGAATACCCATGTCCCTGGTGGAGGAACTGGCAAGGGACGACAGCCTCTATGTCCTTGTTGAGAACCCCTCAGAGCAGGCCCAGGCCCTTTCCATCTTTCAATCCTGGGGTGTCAACACCGACCACTGCAGGTTCATAACAGCCGACACCTGGTCCCACTGGACCAGGGACTGGGGGCCCCACTGGATCTTCGACGGCGCCGGTGCACCGGGAATAATCGACCCCATCTTCGATGGCTATCCCTGGGTGCCCGGAGGACCATACAGGGACTACACCGAATCAAGGGCTACGAGGAGGACGATCTGGTGAACCAGGTGCTTGCCGGGAGTTCTCCTGCGCCTGCACCAGTTCCCGGCGTACCTCACCGGGGGAACTTCATGTCCGACGGCCACGGCAACGGATTCTCCACACTGGCCATGCTCACCGAGAACGAGGTCTTCTGGAGCCACCCCGAGTTCCTGGGCCTTTCCGAAGAATGGCTGGGGCTGGACAACTACATGATAACGGTGAACCCTGAGGAGTATGGCATACAGCACATCGACTGCGCGGCGAAGCTTCTGAACGAAGAGACCATACTTCTCAAACAGGTGGATCCCTCCAACCCGGATCACGCCAGGCTGGAGGCCATCAACGATCGGCTCACCACTGAGATCGGTGTGTATGGAAGGCCCTACGAAGTGATACGGATCCAGTGCGGCCCCTACTCCGGGTATGAAACCGCCGCCTACACCAATTCCTACATACTGAACACGAAGGTCCTTGTCCCCCTGTTCGGCATATCCACGGACCCGGCCGCCCTGGAAACCTACCAGGAGGCCATGCCCGGTTATGAGATAATCGGGGTGCCCTACACCGAATGGTACTACTACGACGCCTGCACTGCCGCACCCGTGAGATGATGGACCCCGGCATGCTCCTGATCTGGCATATGCCCTACCGGGAGAGGTGAACCACACCGATCAGTTCCAGGTGGATGTGGAGATAAAACGCTACAGCGGAGCCGACCTCATCCCGGATGAAACCGGCATTGTCTGGAGGGTGGACAGCGGCCCCTGGCAGAACGCCGGTCTGACCCCGGTCTACGGCGACTCACTTTCAGGCGTCATTCCCGGCCAGCCTCCGGGATCAAAGGTGGACTACTACATAACCGCGGCGGACCAGTCCGGCAGGGAGGAAACACTTCCCAGGCCCGCCCCGGGCGGGTTCTTCTCCTTCACCGTGGTAAGCCCCTCCTCCACCGATCCGGAAACCCCGGCGGATACCAAGTGGTTCTCTGTGAGCCCCAACCCCATGATCTCAAGGGGTGTGATCACCCTTCCGGAAAACTTCGGCAGCCCGGTCTCCATAAGGGTTTTCAGTATTACCGGAAGGCTTATGGACACCCTTTCCTCCGCCGGGGAAGAGCCCCTCTTATGGGACGCCGGCCAACTTCCCGCCGGATGCTATGTGCTTAGGGCGGACCTTCCGGGAAGGGTCTGGTCCACAAGGGTCGTCATCATCCGCTGACACCGCAGAAGGGACGGAAGCAATGGAAAAACTGATCTGCAGGGAATGCAGGAAGGTCCACCTGGTGGACCACGGCGAAAGGACCTGCCCCTCCTGCGGCGGCCACGATACATACAACTTCAGGAACAGCGACGACTTTCTGAAAAAGGAAGTACCCCGGGTCAGGGAAGAGAGAAGGGAACTGGGGCTGAAGGGCCTCACGGGAAGGCTCCGCTGCGTTGCTATCAATGTTGAACCGGAAAACCTGATCCCTGCGGCATCGGAGTTCCTCAGCCGCACCGGCTTCAGTGTATCGGACTCCTTCGAGGACCCCCGTTTCAGGACCGTTGTTCTCTCCGCCGGTGATTCCGCCGACATCCTGCTTCGCTGCCGGAAGGGCGGTGATAACCCCTTCCTTGTGGTTCCCGGTGGGCCGAAGTCGCGGAAAATGCCCAACACAAGGCTGGAGACCTTCTTTTTCGAAACACCGGACCTTGAGCTGTACAGAAGGATACAGGAGAAAAGGGGGTGGTCTTCCTGAAGGAAGAGGAGATCTCCCGGGGGAACACGAGATCGGTCCAGACCGCTCCATCGGCCTACACAGGCCTCTCCACAGGGGTCATGCAGGGGTTGTTGAAGGACGGCTACAGAACACCGGACTCCGTCTCCATGGAACTGAACCTTGTGAAGCCGGATGAACCCCACCTGGCGAACATCGGCCTTCTTGACCACACCGCCACCAGGGTCCGGGCGGAAGACCGGGACGGCGCGATAGTGGAGTTCATGGGTCTTACAGGCTATGACTTCCAGTTCGCCATCCATGTGAAGATATTCAACTCAATAACCAATGTGGCCAGAATGCAGGGTGTGAACTTCGCCATGGTCTTCACCTCGGGCATAACCCCCGACGACGGCACTGAAGACGCCGGACCCACGGAGAAGTTCATAAGGAACTACGGAACCCGTGTTCACCACATGGCACTGAGAACGAAGAAGATACAGGAAACCTACGGAAAACTGGTGGATGCCGGGCAGGAGTTCATGATCGAGCTTGTGGGGTCGCCGGAGGAGGGTCTCAGGCAGACCTTCAGCGAGCCATCCCCGCACACCCTGCTGGTCACGGAACTAATCCACCGGTACGGCGACTTCCGGGGGTTCTTCACGAGGGGGAACGTGACCAACCTCACCGGGGCCACCGGGAACCAGTGACAGGCCCCTCTCACCAGAGGGTCTTTATCCTTCCGAAGGTAAGCCTGTCCAGTGAGGATGCCGGTGTGAACAGAAGCCTGGACATCACCGTCCGGAGCTCCCCGGAGGGCTTCCCGCGTCGGTTGTGTTCAGCAGCGCCCTGTTCGTTCCGGTTTCCCACATCCATGTGTAGAAAACGCTGGACCCCCCTACCCACTCAAGCTCCACTATCAGATCGTCGGTCCCGTTGTACTCGAATGGGGTCTCAAGGGGAACGGACATCCAGCCGTCGGGCTCCGCTGTCATGGTCTGGCTTGATGTGGAGTATACCATGACCCTGGTCCCCGGAAGATAGTTATCGTCGAAACGGCCGGTGAGCTCCGAGCCGTCTGAATACCCCATGTGGATGGTGAAACCGGAGTAGTAGCCGGTTTTGAACCGTACTCCCCGGCCCTCTGCCAGCCTATTTCCCCTATTGTCATCGGTCCGTTCATTTCCGAAGCCAGCGCCATCACCTGATAGCGTGTCTGGGCTCCTCAAGTGGCGCAGAAGGGATCCGTCGAGGGAATCTCCGGCGACCCCACAACCACCTGGGATTGAACCTGTCCTGCAAGTATCAGGGTCAGCACCGCAGCTAGCCTTCTCATCAGCGTCTCCTTTACAGAGAATGTGTTTGCCGTTAAAGTATCTACTGGGGAACAAAACCCGGCGGGTCCGATGGTTCCCCGCCGGGGGATCAGCAAAGGAGGGCTGTATGCCGGTAAGGACAAAGGCGAACACTTCTGGATTGGTGCTTTTCGCCCTGATAATAGCGGGTTTTTTCATTGCCGGCTTCCTGGTTCCCTCCACTCTGCCTCGGGAGAAAAGAGCCCCCTTCCCCTCTTCATGTTCATGATGGGGGGGATATTCCTTGTGATCAACCTGGCTCTCATGGTGAGGGGTTTCATCATGAACCGCAGAAGGCTGTTCATAGAGAGGAACTGGACCACCGCAGAAGCCGAGGTGCTCAGCGCTGAGGAAACCGGTACATACATCAACAGGCAGCCGAAGATCAGGTACAGGTTTCGAGTGTTTCCCCCGGGCCACCAGCCGGTCGAGGTGGAACACAGCATGGTGACCCCGCTTATGGCTCTGTCCCATCTGGCGGTGGGGAAGAGGATAAAGGTGAAGATAGACCCTGCTGACCAGAGCAGGATAATGCCGCTTTAGCTGAACCGGGGAGGGAACTCATGAGAACTGTGATCAACTGGAGCGTTTTCGGTGTTTCGGCCTGCTGATTATTGGCTTCATTGTGGCGGGGTTCCTTGTATCCCCGACGCAAGGACCGACGACGGCCATCCCCTGAACATCTTCTTCTTCGTAATGGCGGGAATGTTCGCCCTGTCCACTGGAGGAATACTCCTGTTCGCAACCATATCGAACAGGAAGAGGGCCTTCCGTGAGGCCAACTGGATGGACGCCACCGCCGAGATAATCCAGGCCTCCGAAACCGGGACCTACATCAACAACCAGCCCCGGATCAAGCTCAGGATGCTGGTGCATTCACCGGTTCACGGGGCCACAGAGGTGGTGCACAAACAGGTCATACCCCTCACCGCCCTGGCCCGGTACTCCCCCGGCAGTTCCATAAAGGTGAAGGTGAACCCCTCTGACCCGAAGGACATCCATCTGGTGTAGTCCGAACATCAGATATAAGGAAAAACCTATGTACAGTACTGAGCAGTTACTGAAAGACGCACTGAGCCTTCCCCATGTTCCCCTTGTCTCCGCCGAAGCCTACACCGCGGCCATGCCCCTCCTCAGGAAACACACAAACACCGTCATAGGGAACCGGGATGACTTTTCCAGGCTCACCGGAGGCAATCCAGCCGGTATGGTGGAAGACAACCACAGGAACCACGCCATGTTCATGTCCACCGTTTTCACCATAGGGGAATACGAACTGCTGGCAAGGACCCTTCCCTGGGTATACCGGGCCTACATGGCCCACGGCTTTTCTCCGGGCTATTTCCCCGAGGTGGTAAAGGCATATATGGAAGGGGTCTCCCTCCACATTCCCCGGGAACTCTCACTGGAAATACTGGACATTTACCGGTGGATCCTTCAAAGACACCGGCAGATCATGGAACTCGCCGGGTCATCCGGGGAGTTAATGCCGCCCACCGGGCCGGAGTGGCTTGAAAGAAAGCTTGAGTTCCTCAGGACCCTTCTCGAGGGAGACCACAGGAAGTGTATGGCCATAGCCGCCGGGGCGGTGAGGTCATCTGAGGACCTCGAGCGGTTCTACATGCAGGTGGTAAGGCCCGCCATGTACGAGATCGGCACACTTTGGGAGAACGATGAGATATCCGTGGCCCAGGAGCACCTTGCCTCGGCCATCGTGACAAGAATGATGGGAGCCCTGGACGCCGCTGAACTGGTGGATCCAGATAAGGACAGAAGGGTGGTGGTTACCTCTTCAGCAAACGAGTTCCATGAGATCGGAGCCTGGATGGTATCGGATTTCTTTGAGAACCGTGGCTGGCGGGTGAGATATCTCGGGGCGAACACCCCGGTGTCCGACCTTCTCAAGCTCCTCAGGGACTTCAGACCATCGGTCCTCGCCCTTTCAGTTACCATGCCCTTTAACCTGGTGGCGGCTAAAAGGCTTATCCAGGCGGTGAAGGAGGATGAGGGCATCCCCGGTTTGAGGATACTGGTCGGGGGAAGGGTGTTCAACCAGAACGAAAACCTATGGAGGGCCCTGGGAGCCGACGGATATGCCCCCGACCTCTCCGGTATCGAAGGGGTGATCGGTGGCTGGAATGATCCTGCCTGAGGAACTGAGACCGGTCTTCCAGGATCTGTTCTCTCAGTTTCTCAAGGAGTCGGAGGATATGGCCTTCGCCCTTCTGGAATCGAACCTGGAGATCAGCCGATGCAACCGTTGCTTCAGGGAAATGCTCGGTGGGGATGGAACCTGCCGGGAAAAAACTTCAGCCGGTTCCTTTCACCGGAGGAGATAAGGCTCTTTGACATGGAGGACGGCGAGAGCGTTGCCGCCTGGCTTACCTTCGTTCCGGAGGGGCTTTCCGGAAGGGCTCTCAGGGGAAGGATATACAGAAGGGGCCGGTGGTTCCTGCTTCTGGGTTCTGTGTTGAGGACCGACGACACTGAGATCTTCAGCAAGATATCCATGCTTGCCAACGAGATGACCAACATATCAAGGGACCTGAAAAGGAAGAACCGTGAGCTCCGTGAAGCGAGGACCCGGATCGATACCCTCAGCGGTATAATACCCATATGTATGTACTGCAAGGAAATACGCGATGACGAGGGTTACTGGAACAACCTTGAGACATTCATTAGCCAGCACTCCAGCGCGGAGTTCAGCCACAGCATCTGCAGCAAATGCGCCAAAAAACACTTTCCGGAAACCTTCGAATAACCGGGCACTTTCACAGGCCGCCGGGGTTTAGTATCATTCTTCGAACATGAAAGGGAATGATATGAAGATAACCAGAGAACTCATTGAAAAAATGCCAAAGACCGACCTCCATCTCCACCTCGACGGTTCCATAAGGATAGAGACCCTGATAGAGCTGGCCCGGCAGGAGGGGGTTGAGCTTCCCTCCAGCACCGTGCAGGGCCTCAAGGAAACGGTTTTCAAGGACAATTACGAAAGCCTGGATGACTATCTCAAGGGCTTCGGCTACACCTGCGCGGTGATGCGAAACCGGGAGAACATAGAGCGTATATCCTATGAACTGGCCCTGGACAATCAGAAGGAGGGGGTCAGATACATTGAGGTCAGGTTCGCCCCGCAGCTCCACGCCGGAGCTGAAATGAACCTCCTTCAGACAATTCAGGCGGTGGACAGCGGCCTTGCAAGGGCGAAGAGGGAGTTCAACGAAAGGCCGGTGATCATGCAGGGGGAGGAACCCCCTTCGAGTACGGCATAATCACCTGCGCTATGCGCTACTTCAACAGACACTTCTCCGATTACTTCAGGGACATCATATCCGTTCATTCCTTCTCCACGGAACAGAAGATATTCGGCCTTGCCTCCCTGGAACTGGTCGGCGCGGGCATTCAGGCAAGGAAGGAACTGGAGATCCCGGTGGTGGGCATAGACATCGCCGGTTCCGAGAAGGGCAATCCTCCTGTTCACCACCGGGAAGCCTATATGCTTGCCCAGAGGAATTTCATAAATAAAACGGTTCATGCCGGTGAGGCCTACGGCCCTGAAAGCATCTACCAGGCAATCACCGAACTGGGGGCGGACAGGATTGGCCACGGAACATCCCTGTTCAACCCCGACGCCATAAGCGACCGGGAGATAATCGACAGGGAAAGGTACGTGGACGATCTGGTTCAGTTCATCGCCGACAGAAGAATAACCCTGGAGGTCTGCCTTACCTCCAACATGCAGACGGATCCCAGTCTGGAAAGGCTTGAGGACCACCCCTTCCGGCACATGGTGGACAACAGGCTTTCATGCTCCATCTGCACAGACAACCGGACCGTTTCACACACCACGGTTACCGACGAGGTGTTCAAGGCGGTGAACGCCTTCGACCTGTCCCTGAAGGAGCTGAAGAACCTGATAGTGTACGGCTTCAAGAGGAGCTTCTATCCCGGTACCTACAGGGAGAAGCGGGACTATGTGCGGAAATGCATGGAGTACTTCGAGAAGGTTACCGGGGATCCAGTCTGACAGCCCCCAGGAAAAGTCTCTCGTAGTGGACGGTGCGGGTCCGATTGATCTCCAGGCGGATCCTGCTTATTCCGTCATGGTGTTCCTCCTGAATGGGGAAGACCACCCAGCTTCCCTGTCGCCACATCGGCTTCCATGTCTCCCAGAGGGCCTCTATCTCCGATGACTTCAGCATTCCGCCGGCCCAGCCGCACAGTACTTCCTGAATGCGGTCCTCCGTGAGCGTCTCCCTGGAAATGCTCCAGTTGACAAGGCCCCGTGCCGGCGGGGCGAAGGTAATGGCCTCCCCTTCAATGAAGTAGAGGACCTCCTCCGGAAACCATCCCTGAGTAGCGGAGTTCCCCGGGTATTCCATTCCAGGAACAGGTCGCTGAACCCTGGCTCCACCGTGCATTCGTAGTAGATGTAATTGGCGGAAGCACCGGCGTCGGGGAAGTACAGGTCGAGAGAGGGCACCGCTTCCCACCACATTGATGCCCAGTCGAAGGGGCCGCTGTAGGGGTCTGCTCCTCCTGGAGCTGATCCTCGGGCTCCGATGCCTCGATGTTCCATGAAACCCTGGAATCGCTCCATTCCGACGGCGACGGGAACAGATATGTGAAACTCTGACCTTCGGGCAGGTCCACGGAGAAAGACCCGGTGAAGGGCATTCCGTGTATCCACACCACCGGGGCTTCGGCGCAGGCATCCATGTGATAAAATCGTCGAAGCTGACCGCGTCCCCCAGGCCGCCGGCCATGTGGGAGCCGGACTCCTGAAAGACCACCACCCCCATTCATGAAGGATGCTGCTCACCTCGGGGTATCCATCGGGACCATCGTGTCAACCAGGAAGGGAATAAGCGGGATCATGGCATCTCCTTTCTTTTAGCCTGATACCCGGTGAGTGGATGAGTTATTCCAGACAGCCGTTCATCAGGGGATAGGTGTAGCCTCCCTCCGGGGCGCTGCCCCTTTCCAGCCAGGTCTTCAGGTACTGGCCGCAGTTGCTGCCGATCCGGTTCTCCTCCTGCTCGCCTATGCTCACAATAACATCGTATCCCGCCGCCTTCAGGGCCGAGGCCACCGATGCTGCGGACTCCGGGGAATCCGGGTCAACCGAGCTTGACAGGCCATTTTCCAGGGCCCTGCAGGTGGGATTAAGTGGTGTGATCTTCACCAGGAACACGGCGGGGTCGAAGTTCTCAAGAAGCACATCCGGGGAAAGGGGTGAGTCCTTAGCCAGTGCGAAGTTCAGCGTAACCTTTCTGTCCCCGGGGGCCATGAACCTTTCCCCGTACCTTGCCATTTCCCCCATGGTCCAGGTCTCCACCGGAACCAGCTGTCTCCTTCTTGCGGGGTCCGTGGTGTGCAGTGAGAACTGGAGCTGGAACATGCCACCGGGGTAAAAGGTGTCCTTCACATCCAGGAGCCCTTCAAAGAAACCTTCGGTTCCCCTGGGAGCCACGGTGGAGATGGAGGGCATTAATCCCGGGGCGACGATCCTTTCAGGAAGCTCCCTGAGAACCGTTATGACATTGGGATTCAGCGCCGGTTCTCCCATTCGGGCGAACTGCACCTTGAACTGCCCGGCGGGAACCCTGAGGTGGGGATACCGCCTGCGGACCATCATCAGTATCTGGTCCATTATCTCCGTGGAGGTGAGTTTTCCCGAATAGCCCGTACCGGCGTCGCACATGGGGCAGCCACCGGGCAGCCCAGAAGGGTGGACACCAGCATAACCCACTTATCCTCTATGGGTCTGGGGGGTTGAAGGGATTCCGCGCACTCCACCCTTCCTCCACCGGGATACTCCACGATGTATACCCTGGCAAGGTCGTCCCTGCCCATGGATGCAGCAACTATCAAGGTATTTCGCTTCCTTCCATGTAAAGCCGCAGGGCCATCGCCGCCCTGACTCCCTGACCCACGGCTATTGATGCCTGCCTGAACCTTCCCCCGGCGCAGTCCCCGCACAGGTGGAAGGAGCCGTCCACCGGAGGTGTGAAGATAAGCTCCCGGGAAAGGAATGACACATTGGGTTTCCTGCCGCAGGCCACCACCACCAGGTCTTCGCTGAAGTGGCTGAAATCCCCGTGTTCCGGGAACAGGGAAATGGATTTCGTGGCCCCGGCCTCTTCGAGAAGGTGTTTCGATGCCCCCGGGAACCCGCTTCTGGCATAAACCCTTACTTCCGCCCTTTTCGAGAGTGTCAGGGCATAGTCCAGGGCGGCGTCGCCGCCGCCTGCCACCGCAACGGTGGAAAACTCCAGCCCGGGGACGTCACCGATGCCATATTGAATCCTGTCCGGCTCCACTCCGGGGATATCGATCCTTACCGGCAGGGTTCCCGATGCCACAAGCACAGCCCCTGCGGTAAAGGTTCCCCCGGTGTGTTCGATGAGATAGGGACCCTCCGGCGTCCGCCGGACAAGTGTTACCCTCTCCCTGAGCAGTCGTGCCGGAATGGGAAAGCGGCCTACAAGTTCCCGGCCGGTGATCCCTACCGGCGCTCCTGGGTAGTTCTTCACGGAACCCGCCTGGAGAAAGAGACCCCCGGGCTCTTCCTGCTCCAGGACCAGGGGGTGTATGCCGTAGAGGGAAAGCTGGTTGGCGGCGGCGATCCCCCCGGGACCGGCACCCACTATCAGCACCTGTTCATCCACGGGCATTGCGGACCGTTTCCATCACCGCGGAGCCGCAGACCGGTTTGGCGAATCCGTGGGACATGTTCAGTGTGGTCGCCCTGTGAAGGGCGGTATTATAGGTGGCGGTGCAGTCAACGGGGAAAACCACCCTGTATCCCCTGGTGAAGGCTGCCCTTGCGGTGGTCTCGCAGCAGAGGTGGGTCATGACCCCTGTAACCACCACGGTGGTTACGCCCAGGTCGCCGAGGAGTTCCTGAAGGCCTGAACCGATGAAGGCGTCGTACTGGGGCTTGTCTATCACCCCGGACCATGATGTGTCGAAGGCCTCGTTTATGGCTGAAAGGGGATTCCCTTCGGTAATGGTCTCCCTCCACCACCGCCCCATCATTCCGGCGTTCTCCCCGTTGTTCAGATGTCTTGTGTAAACAACGGGCAGGTCCAGGGATTCAAAGAGCTCCGCCATGCCGGTGAGCCGGGGTATCAGGTCCGGGGCAGACGGAACGAAGGCGTGGGACACCTGTGACAGGAAGTAGTCCTGCATATCCAGGACCAGCAGGGCGGGGATACCCTCCTTGAGGCCGGGAACTTCCCTTCCCTCGAGACCCTTCACGTTCAGCCTGTGCAGATACCTTTCCCTGTGCATTCCTTCCCCCCGGGGTTTCAGAGAGCGCTCAACAGTGAATCCCGGAATATACTAAGCATTTCCTTAAGTTCGGCCCCGGAGGTGACCAGGGGGGGCCAAAGGTAGAGAACGGAGCCGAGGGGCCGTATAAGGAGCCCTTTTCAAGGGACTTTTCAGCAACCGCCGCTGCGGTACCGGCTCCACCGGCCCGTTTCTCGATTTCCAGCCGGCCCATCCACCCCAGTGTCCCGGCGCGGTGCACCCCGGGGATCCCTCCAAGGCTTCTGAACCCATCTTCCAGCGCTTTTCCCGGGGAGGGTATCCCTTCCCTGCGGAAGACCCGGACGGCCCCCAGGGCCGCGGCGCATGCCAGGGGATTTCCTGAAAAGGTATGACCGTGGTAGAAGGTCCTGTCCACCCCACCGGAGCTCCGGAAGGACTGGAATATCTCTTCGGTGACACCGGCTGCGCTCATTGGAAGGTAGCCGCCGGTAAGGGATTTGCCCATTACCAGTATGTCCGGGGATATCCCGGCCATGTCCGAGGCGAACATTTTTCCCGTTCTGCCAAAGCCCACCGCTATCTCGTCCAGAATCAGAAGCACCCCCAGCCTCCGGCACAGTTTTTTCAGCGCGGCAACGTACTCAGGCGGATATATCCTTATTCCAGCCGCCCCCTGGCAGACAGGCTCCGCTATCACCGCCGCTGTGTGTTCCGCCCTCTCCTCAAGAAGCTCCTCCATCCACTGGAAACACTCTATGGAACAGCTTCCCCGGGACAGGCCGAAGGGGCAGTTGAAGCACCTGGGAGCCGGGGCCTGTGGGGAACGGTTCACAACATGTGCCACCGGCCGGTGGAAACCCGGCAGGAACCCCAGCCCCACGGTTCCCAGGGTGTCCCCGTGGTATGCCCCCTCAAGGGAGATTATCTCCCTCTTCCGGGGATTGCCCAGGTTCCACCAGTATTGTATTGCCATCCTGATCGCCGCCTCCACCGCCGAGGCTCCGTCGGAGGCGTAGTAGAATCTGTTCAGCCCCGGCGGGGTGATCTCTGACAGGGTCTCTGACAGCTCCGCCACCCCGGTGTGGGACATGCCCCCGGTAATGGAGTGCTGCAGTCTATCTAATTGCAGTGCAATAGAGTTAACAATATCAGGATGGCCATGGCCCAGGTTAACGCACCACCATGAACTGATGCCGTCAAGGTATTTTCTGCCCTCGGTGTCGGTGAGGGTTACGCCCTTTGCCCCCTCCATCACAGGGAAGGGACGTTCTTCGAACTGGTTCATGTCGGTATAGGGGTGCCAGACATGGCGAAGGTCCTTTTCCATGTGATCAGTCACCCTGTGACCCCCTTCAGAGCTTCGACTATCTCCCTGAAGACCCTTCAGGGAACACCCCGGGGGAGCAGGGCACTTCGCCCAGTATGCGGATGTTTCCGTATTCCTCAATTGCGGCCCTGTTTCCCCGGGAGATGTAACCCGCCGGGGGTGAAGCATGATTAATCACCACGCCGGCAAGCTCCAGCCCGGCCCTTCGCAGGGCGGCTATGGAGAGCAGTGCGTGGTTAATGGCCCCCAGTCTGTCGGAAACCACCAGGACCACAGGCCAGCGGATCATTGACATGAGGTCAAGCATGGTCCGCCCCCTTTCCAGGGGCACCATTATACCGCCGGCACCCTCGGCAACCACACATTGGTATCTTCCCTCGAGGCGATTCAGTTTTTCCCTGAGGGCTACGGTGTCTATCCTTTCCCCGGCAAGCTCAGCCGCAAGATGGGGAGAGCATGGGTGTGGAAAGACCAAGGGGCATAGTTCCTCTTTTTCCCCGGGGGCAAGGACCATGCCCGATGTTTCAAGACAGTACTCCAGGTCTTCCATATAACCGTTAACGCAGCCCGTCTGAACAGGTTTTGCTGGAACGGCTCCAATCCCGGAACGCCTCAGTTCCCGTACTATTCCCGCGGTTACGAAGGTTTTTCCGGCACCGGTGTCGGTTCCTGTTACGAAGAGGGATCTCAACGAAGGGGTCCCTCCGCCAGGATGAAATGAATCCTGTATGTCACCGGGACCATTCCCCGGTGGTCGCCGTATTCCTCTCCGTACAGATCAAGGGCCGTTCTGATCATTCCGGTCTTGTTGGCCGCATAGCCACTGTGGCCGGAAAGGAACGCGCCGATCCCCCGGAGTGCCCTGAGGGCATCGGTGGGGGACCGGTATGGCAGAGTGAAGTCAGCGGAGCAGCTTTTCAGTATGGAAAAGCCTTCTTCGGTAAAAGACCGTTCCACCGGTCTTCCGCGAGGTAGTTCAGGGAGTTCCAGTTCGCCCCGGCCCTGCGGAAGCTTCCCTCGAATTCCCTGAGCATGCCCCTTACCGGTATGGCGTGGGCGGTGATACCCCCCGGCTGAAGGAGGCTTTTCAGCCTCTTCGGAAATACCTCCGGGCGTGAGAGCCACTGGAGTGCGCAGCTTGAAACCACCAGGTCCCAGGCCCGGGGAAGATCCGCCGATTCAAAATCATAGAGGGCGTGCCGGACAAGGTAAGAGGGAGGCACCCTGTCCGAGCACGCCCTGACCATTCCCGGGGCGCAGTCGGTGAAAACCTTCCGCGCCTTCGGGAACAGCCTGGAGAGACCCTCTGAAAGTATTCCTGTGCCGCATCCCAGCTCAAGCACCCCTTCGCCGGGGATGTCCTCAAGAAGAGCCAGGAGCTTTTCAGCTATCAGTTTCTGGTGGTCGGCGTGGCGGTCGTAGTCACCCGCCGCCGCAGAGAACCTGGAGGCCACCAGCCCCTTGTCAGGCGTGGAGAGAACCGGCAAGGTCCTTCACCGCCCTGGCTATGACTTCAGAGGCGTGTATCGGAAGGAGATGGCCCCGCCCTCCACCGCCACCAGCCTTGAGTTCCTGAGTATCTTCGATGAAAGGTATCCGGAGACCTCGAAGGGTATGATGCGGTCTTCGGTGCCGTGTATCACCACCGAGGGAATGTGGGGCTCCGGCATAGCGGTGTGGTTGAACATCACCGCAAGGCCGGAGATGAGCTCCGGCATGGTAAAGGAATCGGAATCCGTCAGGAGTTCTTCCAGCACTTCCCCTGAAGCTCCGCATTCCATGAAGAAGGATCTGAGGTATCCCCGGCGGCTTCTGGAAAGCATGGCGGATATCATGGATGAACGCTCCGGTTCTATCCCCGGCCGGTGCCCCCGGCGGTGATGCAGGTGCTTGAGGATACCACCACCATTCCCCGGACCTCGGTCCGTCTGGATATGTCCATGGCCAGCTGTCCACCCAGGGACCAGCCTGTTACGATGCAGCTCTCAGGAAGGGTGAAGTCCCCTTGAAGGATGTTGTTCCAGCACAGGAAAACCGGTTCGATGCCGGTGTCCGGCACCGATCTCCATACCTCCGGCGTGGTTGCCCAGCCGCTTATGTACACCGCCTTCACAACAGAATGCTCCTTACAGCGTCCAGGGTTTCGTCGATATGCCCGGGGGAGTGGGCCAGTGTGAGGGAGAACCGCAGTCGGGAGGTTCCCTGGCACCGTGGGGGTCTCACCGCCACGGCGAGGATGCCCCTTTCCTCAAGTCTGGAGGATAGCTCAAGGGCTCCGGATGGATCGCCTGTCTCCAGGGGAACTATCTGGGAGGATGATCCGCCGGCGGAAAGCCCCATTTCCACAAGCCCCGCCTGAAGGTCCCGGACCTCTTCAGAAGCTCTTTCCCCATGTTCCCGTTCCCTGAAATGATGTCCAGTGCCGCCAGTGCCCCGCCGGCGGACCCCGGGGGAAGGCCGGTGCTGTATATGAAGCTCCTGGAGGAATTCACCAGATACTCCCTGAGTTCTCCGGAGCAGGCGGCGAAACCTCCGTAGCCGCCCAGGGCTTTGCTCAGGGTTCCCGTTATTATGTCCGGGGCTATCCCGAGCTTCCTGCACACACCTCCGCCCCCTCCGAATACACCCAGGCCATGGGCCTCGTCCACAATGAGCATACAGCTGTGCTCAAGGGCTATTCGGTGGATATCTCTGAGGGGGGCGATGTCGCCGTCCATGCTGAACACGGAGTCGGTGACTATCACCCTTCTGCCACCGGTTCCGCATTTTGAAAGCATCTCCTCGAGGTGGCCGGTGTCCCGGTGGCGGTATCGCCGGACCTCTGCCCTGGAATGGATGGTACCGTCCACCAGGCTGGCGTGGTTGAGCCTGTCGGCGAAAATGGTATCGTTCCTGCCCGCCACGGCGGAGATCACCCCGGTGTTTGCAAGGAAGCCGCTTCCGAAGACCAGGGCGGACTCCATTCCCGTTATTTTCGCAAGTCGGTCTTCAAGTGCTTCGTGTATGTCAAGATTCCCCGCCATGAGCCTGGAGCCCCCGGAACCGGTGCCGTACCGCTCTATGGCCTGGATGGCCCCGGTCTTCACACGGGGATGGTTCCTGAGATTCAGGTAGTCGTTGGAGGAGAAATTGAGTATGCCGGCGGATCTTACTGCCAGGCTTCTCTTCAGCCCGGCCCTTTCCAGCGTCTGAAGCCTTTCCTCTGCAAAGGTCATGCTTCGTACCCGGCCTTCCCGATGAGAAGAACATCGTCATCAAGACTGCTGCCACCGGTGGTGAGGAGGTCCCCGGTCATTATTCCCGTTGCTCCGAAGTCGAATATGCAGGTTTCCATTTCACCCAGGGATGACCTGCCTGCGCACACCCTTATCTCCCTTCCCGGGTTCACCAGGCTGAAAAGGGCGATTATCCTCAGCTTCTTCTCACCGGATAGGTGTTCCGGAACCACAGAGGCTGCCGGAACGGGCACATAGAAGTTCAGGGGAATTGAATCCACCTGGAGCTCCCGCAGTGTGAATGCCAGGTCGACCCGGTCTTCGTCGGTTTCACCTATTCCGAATATCCCCCGGAACACACTGAAAGCCCTGCTATCTTCGCCCTTCTCACGGTCATTGCCCTCTGATCCCAGGAATGGGTGGTGCATATCCTCGGGAAGAAATCAGCGGATGATTCAAGGTTGTGGTGGTATCGGCTTACGCCGGCGTCCCGGAGCCTCTCCAGGCTGTCCATGGTGAGTATTCCCAGGGAGGCGCAGAGGGGGCAGAGGTCCTCTCCCCGCCTGGCCATTTCACAGATGATCTGAAATCCTTCGCCCTGGAGATCCTGTCCGCTGGCCACCGCGGAAAACCTTCCGATCCCTGCCCGTGTGGCGGTTACGTGGGCGCTGACAAGCTCATCTGAGGTCATGGCGGTTGGCTCCAGGGTTCCCGACTGGGCGCAGAAGGCGCAGTTCTCCCGGCAGCCCCCGGTCCTGGCGCTGATTATTCCGCATGTATCCACCCCTTCGCCGAACCGTGCTCTCCTGGCCTTAGAGGCCATCTCCCGAACCTCCTCCAGGGGGATGCCGTTCAGTATGTCCATGGCCTCAGTTCTTTTCATTGCCCCTCCACTTCGTATAGGAGGTTTCCAGCTTTTCCAAAAGGGTGGAGGTGAGCCGGGCCCTTGATGGCATTTCCCCGGTGAGGCTGAACAGGGAGTCGGTTCCCGGAAGGTCCGGGTGGTGGGACACGTTCAGGCCTATCCCCGCCACCAGGTGGCGTATACCCTCAAGCATTCCGCAGACCTCGCAGAGAACCCCCCTATCTTGCCCCTTCGCTGAAGAGGCCGTCGGAGAGAAGTGTCAGCCTGAGGTCCGGAGCCACGGAGGAAACCGCCCAGGCAAGGGATTCCAGGGCCATCCTCTCAAGCTCGAAGGTTCTGCTTACAGGGACATTCGGACGGAGTATCACCGAGACGTAGAGGTTCTTTCCCGGGGGGCTTTCCCAGCGCCCTCCGTTCTTTGCCCTTCCCGCGGTCTGC
>LQAI01000030.1_pt1 | contig 126058 bp, 139 predicted proteins | sample 1535821 | NCBI WGS metagenome assembly LQAI01 (sample SAMN04331586, study PRJNA305678) | bioreactor metagenome | isolation source: bioreactor_5 inoculated with Wadden Sea sediment 1st replicate of a... | place: Germany:Bremen
TATGATACCTTGGTGGCTCACACCACTATTGTTTTCCTGCGGTATATGTTTTTGACGTACCAGCACCGGATAGAGACTGATGACAGGACGTTTGGGGAATTGTTCTATGCCTGCTGTGACAAGGTCTCCGATATTTCTTTTGTTAAATCGCTTTACAGGATAATGACGCTTGCCGGCAACCAATTGAAAAAGCTTGGCAGCTATTGCGAGAAAACAGCGACAGCCTTTTTTGATGCGGCCATGACTACAGCACTGCAATGTTCCTGTTTGTTAAAAAACGAAAGTTAGGCAGTAATTTTTAAACCCGAAAGTTGAATTATAGGCTTTATTCATAGGCGACTTCAAGTTTTTTTACTACTATTTTACTCTTTTTATACAACCACCGGGTAAATAAGGTGGTCAAAGGTTTTTAAATTCATTTTTTTGATGGTGTGAATTTTGCTTTCTAACATAATGGCAAGCCAATTTTCAAATCAGATCAATGATAATTGCCGCCTGGCCTTTGCTTTTCAGCAACTCCAAAACCGGAAGAATCTCACTTTCCATGGAAAGCCGGCCCAGTTTCTGCCGGACGAGGGAACGGCCTGCTCGATAATAGGGGTTTCGCCAAGGTCGGCATGTACGACTGCTTTTCTGAGAAAAGCATGAACCAGGGGATTGTCCAATATTTTCGCATGCCAGGATTTGAAGGATAGATCCTTTATGTTTTCTTCCAGCAAAATCAGTTTTGCGTTGGCATCATTTTTGTGCCTGTTATAAATACCTTTCGTTAGCTTTTCCGTTCTTTCAATGTTTCGACTTTAAAAATTCTCTATACCAAACAAAACATAGTGTCAATTATTTTTGTATCAACAGGACCCACTCATGCAGAACTTCTGAACGATCAGATAAAAACCTGTAATGATACGCAAAAACCTGTAATGGTTCGCATATTTCCCTGTGTTGATGTATAGAAGGCTTCGTAAGTTGAATATAACATGATTAGACAGAGGTGATCAATGTTAAACTCAATAAGGAATAGTTACAAAATAACTTGCTCTAAATTGTTTCCAAAACCCCTTAAAATGCTGGCGATTTTGAAAACAAAAAGTTCAAGTAATTTTGAAGCCGATCCTAAAATGCCTGGCTGGTGTAATTATCGGCCTGCTACTGTTTTGTTCAGTAAGTTTTGGGTCAGATCAACATGATGAAACGTCTCTTCAAACCCTCACTGTGACCGCCCATAAAGTGGAAGAGGATGCCCTTAAAATTCCGGTATCTGTTTCCGTATTTTCCGATACGCTCTTAGAAGATGCCAAAATCAGCAACATAATGGAGATGACACGGTTTACGCCAAATGTGTACATGAAAAAGTCCACATCGGAAAACATGATTTCCATCAGGGGATCACCCCGTTTGATTCATCTATATATTCTTCCACAGCATTATACGTGGATGATGTCCTCTTCCCTTTGCACTATATGCATAACCTTGATTTCTTAGACATAGAACGGGTGGAAGTGCTCAAGGGCCCCCAGGGTACATTTTACGGAGGCAATTCAGAGTCCGGGGTCATCAATGTGATCACGCGGCAGCCCACTGACACTTTCTCTGGAAGCATTTCCTGTGATGTCGGCGCATATCCCTCAGCCGATGAAGACCCCTTTTTCAGCAAAATCCGGGCCGGCGTGTCCGGACCGCTGCGACCAGACCAACTCTATTTCGGGGTGTCTGGGATGTGGGAGAATAATGAGGGATATATGATCAATGCAGAAACAGATGAAGATGATGCCGGGGAAATGAAGCGATATAACGGCAGGTTTACACTCCGTCACACCCCCTCAGATGCATTTTCTGTTTCTCTTGTCGCCGATGCCATGAAAAACGAAGACAAGATCGGAGTATACCGGTTTGAAACCGGCCCCTATATCACCGACCCCTATACTGTCAGGCACGAACAGACGGACTGGTCCGATGAAAATGGAAACGGGCAGGCCCTTAAAATTAAATACCAGGGCAGCGGTTTTGAATTTCTTTCTGTCACCGGACGCAGGGACTATGTCAATAACAACCAGCAGGATTATGATTGTACATCTGACCCCATGAACAACTGGGGGGAAGTGGTTGCCGACTATGACGACCGTATCCTGACACAGGAGTTCAGGCTGTCGTCTGACAATGCTGCGGCGTTTAAATGGCTGTGCGGTATCTATGCTTTTAATGAGGATACAAAAATTCAACGGGCCAATGCCGTTGCCATGACTGACGATTTAACCCGTATTGACAACAAAGGGTATGCCATATACGGAAACGGGACATATACCTTTTTTGACCGTCTTCATTTCAGTGCCGGGCTCCGGTATGACGTCCAGTTTCAGGAAGGGGCCAGCCGTCGGCAATTCTATGATGGTTCCAGTGACAGTCCGGGCGGCCTGTCACTGGAAAAAAACCAGAATTTCAAAGAGCTTCTGCCAAGAGTTTCCATGGGATATGACTTGGCTGATAACATCTATGCCTACGGCCTGGTTTCAAAAGGATTCCTGGCAGGCGGGTACAACTATTCCATGGCAACAGATCCCTACACCTTTACCTATGATCCCGAGTATGTATGGAACCATGAGGCCGGCATCAAGGCCTCGTGGCTGGACGGACGTCTGTTGACCAGTCTTTCCCTTTTTTACCTGAAAATTTTGGACAAGCAGGTATTTGAACAGATCACAGGCAGCAATCCGGGTACAAAAATCGACAATGCCGCCAAAGCCCATACCCAGGGACTGGAGTTGGAAATCAGTGCCCGACCTGTCCGCGGGCTGGACCTGTTTGCCGGGCTGGGTATCATCAAAGGAAAATATGACGACTGGATCGCTACCGAGTGGAACGATACCTTCACCGGCCACACTAAAACCGATTATTCCGGAAAAGAGCTGCCCAACGTACCTGAATACACGTTCAACCTGGGAGCCCAGTACCGGTTTATAAACGGGTTTTTCATAAGAGCTGATGTCAATGGAGTTGGTTCTTTCTACGGGGACCACGCCAATACGGTCAAGGAAAAGGAGTACGCCCTGGCAAATCTCAAGCTGGGCTATGAATCTGAAAATTCGATGTTTATGTTTGGAGCAAGAATGTGTTTAACAAGCATTACCACACCATCAAGTACGATTGGGACGGTATGGAACTTGTCCAGGACGGTGAGCCCTTAAGCGTCGGTTTATCCGTTACATGGCGGTTTTAGAAATCGATGAAAACACATAACCATAAAGCGTTTGTTCCCAAAAGTGCTGAAATTATTGAAAGCGGAACCAGCAGGGGAATGTCTCATCTGATCCTTGCCGGAGTTTTCAACTGTCTGATTGTTGTGCTCAGCCACATCCTCTATGCCGTCCATTCCGTGGCCGGGTTGTTCATCCTGTCCTATTTTCACCAGGCATTTGAAACCTGTTCTTGGCTACGGTATATATTCTCATGGTGTTCAAAGTGCCAAACCGACCGCTAACCATCAATGCCGGGGTATGGGGATTTATGGGGCTTGCCATGGGATTCTGGCCGGTCATATTGGTGGCCTTCCCGGCCGGGATCGCAGCGGACTTGTTCATCCGAACCAGAGGTCCCGGAAAACCGTGGAGTATCCTGATCGGCTATACGTTCTATGCCACCGCTCTTTCGGTGGCCAACGGGTGGCCTCTGCTGCTCTTGAAAAACAGTCAGGTCGTTTCTCAGACGGCACAGGTGGATCCGTTTTTTTCCGGATTGGTCAGCACCGTCACTGTACCCCTGTTTTTCATCCAGGTGGCAATATCCATGATAACTGCGGTTATTGGCAGTACGATTGCGCTGAAACTGCTTAACAAACACTTTAAACCGGCAGGATTGATGTGATGAAAATTAATCTGAAGATCAATGACTGGATTACTTCACTGGACGAGCGGGCTAAGATTGCAGCGGCCTTTTTTATCGGCATTGCCGCATTTGCCTGCATCCAGTGGGAATCGGAAGTGGTCCTTCTGGGTATTTCCCTTCTGCTGTGTGTCTCATGCCACACCACTATCGGGGTTCTGATTTTTGTTGCTGTGTTGGGCGTTCTGACGGGAGCTATCTTCTTATACCAGTGGATTACCGGCAATGACACCCTTTCAGGCATGGGTATCATGTTCATGATTCTCAAATTTGGGCCGTTTTGTGCCATGATGGTCTTTTTGTACAAAACCGTTAATACAGCGCTTTTTTTAAAGGCCATGGCCCGGATGAAAGTACCTGCCATGATCCTGGTCCCCTTAGGGGTAACCTTCCGGTTTATGCCCTCTTTTATCCGTGAGTTTTCTCATATCCGGGATGCCCTGGCCTTCCGGGGTATGGTTCTGACGTCCAAAACAGTATTGAAACAACCATTTAAAGTGATGGAATCGGTTTTAATCCCCCTGCTTATGCGCAGCATTCTCATCGGTGAAGAGTTGTCGAGGGCCGCACTGGCCAGAGGAATCGATGCACCGAACAGGCCCAGTAGCATCCACGATATCCGTTTTCGCCGGAAGGATACCCTATGGTCAGGTCTATGGGCAGCAGGCATATGTCTGATCCTGTACCTGGACCGTAGCAAAGGGGGAATATGATCCGTACAGAGAATTTGAGTTTTTCATACGTTGGCAATAACAGCAGCTGGGGGCTTCAGGATGTCTGCCTGGATGTGGCACAGGGTGGAGTGTATTGTGATCTGTGGGGCCAGCGGATGCGGGAAAACCACCCTGACCAAGGCTTTGAACGGATTAATTCCGCACTTTGAAAGGGGGTGGCGGGCCGGCCGGGTTCTGTTGAATACTGGAAGTGCTGCCAGGGATATGAAAGATATAAAACCCTATGAACTGGCTCGAATCATCGGTTCTGTGTTTCAGGATCCCAGATCCCAGTTTTTCACTACCCGGGTGGCGGACGAGATTGTCTGGGGGTGTGAGAATATAGGGGTTCCAAAAGAACAGATGAAAGCACGCCTGGTAAAGGCTCTGTCTCTTTTTAATCTTGACGCCCAGCAGGACAGGAATGTATTTGAACTGTCCAACGGGGAAAAACAACGGGCTGTATTCGGTTCGGTATGGGCGATGGCCCCCCGGATCTATATCCTGGATGAACCATCGTCCAACCTGGACCCGGGTGCTGTTCAGCATCTGGCCCGGATGATCAAAGCGTTGAAATCACAGGGACACACTATCGTGATTGCAGAGCACAGGCTATATTACCTGTCGGACCTTGTTGACAAAATGATCATCATGGATGGCGGCCGGATAAAATCCTGTCATGGTCGAAGGGATATCCAGAAGTTCTCTTCCTTGGAACTCGAGCGTTCCGGGCTGCGGCAGATGGACCTGACACGTCACCGGTTTGCATCATCAAAGCGCTCAACCGCATCCGGACCCTGCCTGGTACTGGAGAATGTATCATTCCGGTATGGGAAAATATCACCCCCCGTGATTAAGAATGTCAATCTTGAAATAGCCGGGGGAGAAATCCTTGGGCTATGCGGCCCCAACGGTTCCGGAAAAACCACATTGTCCCGCCTGGTATCCGGTCTGATCAAAGAGACAGCTGGAACCATTTGCCTTGAAAAACAGTATTGTCATCAAAAGAACGGCTCGCAATCTGTCATCTGGTGCTTCAGCAGGCGGATCATCAATTGTTCAGGGCCAGTGTCCGCCAGGAACTTGAGACCATGCCCAAAAAAGAGAAACAAATGTTCCGGATATGGAACAGGTCATTGAAACAATGGGGCTTACCCACTTGATGGACTGTCACCCCCAGGCTCTGTCCGGTGGCCAGAAGCAGCGGCTGGCAATTGCCTGCGCTCTGGTCAGGGCACCGGAATTCCTGATCCTGGATGAACCCACGTCCGGCATGGATGCAGGAAACATGGTCCAGCTGACCCGCATACTTAAAGCTTTTGCTGACAAAGGCCATGGAATCATTATCGTGAGCCATGATGCTGAATTCATTTCAAGGGTCTGCTCCCGGACAGTACTCCTGGATCAGGGAAGCGTGAAAACCGACCGGGAACTGTCATTGATGAACAATGACATTGCCGGTTATCTGATTCAAAAAAATTAAAAACTAAAACAAGGAAAGTTATGGTAAGCATTGTGGAAACTGGTCTTGATCATCAGGAAATCAAAAAGATGATATTCGACCATGTTAAAAATCGATTGCTGCTCTGTGCCATTGATCTGAAAATTTTTAACCTGCTGGATGCCCCTGTTGAAGATGACCGGTGTCGGCACAGCTAAATACCCGTCCGGGCAATACGCGGCTGCTGCTCAACACACTTGTGGCATGCGGTCTGGTCATATATAAAAACGGAAAGTATGAAAATACAGATCTGGTCCTGGTGTCTGATACCCTGTGCTACGAAGGGGAGACACTGGACAGGATTGTCAGCAGTATATCTGATGCACTCAATCCCGGTGGCGTTATGATAGGAATTCACGGCGTGTTGACAAAAGACAGAACCGGGCCGGATCACATGGCCCTGGGTATGCTGCCCGATGCTCTCATGGCCCGGGGAGAACTGCCCGATGAAGGATTCCTTCCCCCTGCCTTATTCAGGAACGGCTTCAGGCAGGTACACACTAAAAATGTATTCATGGTATATAGTGAAATGGAGGTGGACATTGCAAGAAAGTAACGAAGGAAATAAAAACATTACTCTTGTCAGGCTGGCAGATATTATTGACATGCTGGCAGGTCACGACAACACCTATATCCGCAGCCTGGCCTGTGCTCATCCCTTGAGACTCCCCGTCCTTGAGAATATACTGAATTGGCTTGACCTGGAAGGAAAAGGGCTGGATATGGGCTGCGGTATCGGTCTTCCGGCTGTGACGGCTGCCGGCAAAGGGCTGGAAGTAACCGGGGTGGATATGGAAACTGCGTTTCTTGAAACCGCACGTTCCATCGCGGACAAACTCCTGCTCAAGGAATTTATGACATTCGTACAAGGGGACGCCTTTGATCTTGAATTTGAAGATGCTTACTTTGACTGGGCCTGGAGCATGGACTGTGTCAACTATGCCAAAGGGTTGAACGAACAACCCCTGTCGGAAATGAAACGGGTGCTGAAACCCGGAGGACGGCTGATCCTGGCGGCATGGTCCTCCCAGATGCTGCTGCCGGGATATCCGCTGTTGGAAGCCCGCCTGAGTACTACACAAGAAGGTCTGGCCCCCTTTGAAACCGGAATGGACCCGATCCGGCATTTCTCGGCAAGTGCCCGGGTTTTCCAACGTATGGGATTTGAAAATATCCAGTGCAAAACCTTCCTGCGTGACATCACGCCATCCATGACTCCGGAAGAAAAACGGTCGCTGGGAGACCTGTTCAACATGCGCTGGGGACAACAACCGTCCGGTCTGAATGAGGATGATCAGGCCCTTTATACTCATCTGACCGATCCTGGGTCAGATCGGTTTATTCTGACGGACCCCGGTTACTACGGATTCTTCACCTATACCGTTTTTGCGGCACAAAACCTTAAAGAAGGAGCAGCAGTCAGATGAATAATAAAAAAACAGACAGTATCCAAGTTCATGAAAAACATGCCGGACAATATGACAAGGGGGTACTCGCCCTGGATTGCCATGACCATGATGTCCTGTTTGGTTTGGGGTTTGAATATATTAAGGCCGGGGAACGTCTCATAGACATCGGCATTGGAACCGGAATGTCTTCCGCACCCTTCCACAGGGCCGGTCTTCAGATATCCGGTATTGACGGGTGTGCGGCCATGATCGAGCAATGCCATAAAAAAAAATGACAGAATCCCTTGTGACCCGGGATATTACCAGCCGCCCATTTCCCTGGGAAGATGGCTGGTTTGACCATGCATTGGCCTGCGGGGTGTTTCATTTTTTCAGCCATCCTGGATTTATCTTTGAAGAGGTCTACAGACTGATCCGTCCCCAGGGTATTTTATGCTTCACTCACCAGCTGGCGACCCGCGCGGAATCGGATGTTCAAGAACGGGTGATGGAATCGGTTCCCGTATTTGCCCACAAACCGTCATTTATTGGGGAGCTGGCCGCAGACACGGGGTTTACTTTGAAAAAACCCTTTTGTTTTACCTGTATCCCTCTTCCAAACCATCAGACCGGCTTCTATTCAGGGCCTGTGTGGTTCAAAAATCCAATGCATGACCATGAATCGGCCGGTCATCGGCCTATTTGAGCAATGTAACGGGCGGATATCCAAACTGACGGGTAAACGCCCGGGTGAAATGAGCCCGGTTTGCGTAGCCCACTTTGAAAGCCACTTCCGATACGTTTGTATCACCCTTTTGCAGCAGTTCACGACCTTTTTCCATTCGACGGTTCAAAAGGTAGGATGAGATGGTGGTGTGAAAAAGGTGTTTGAATCCTTTTTTCAGTTTAGTCTGGTTTAGCCCGGTTTGCCGTGCAAGCCGGTCAAGGGAAGGTGGGTTGGGATATTGGCGGTCCAGGATACTGCGGACACGGCAGAGCTGTTCCCTTTCCCGGCTGCAGGGGGGACGCTTGCGGCTTTCCGTCAGGGACAAAGGAATGGGAGCCGTGCTAAAATGATCCATGGCCAGCGCAATCAGTTCAAATGCTTTAGAGGTAAGGTAAATAGTCTTTGCTGTGCCGTTGAAATTGCAGGCCATCAATTGCCTGACAGCCACCCCCATCCGGGGGCTAAGAGGCTGCTTTGTATGTGAGAAAATATCAGATGATTCCGCCATGGAGAAAGGCAGGGCTTTCATGAGCCCTCTCTGACACTCTCATATGGCAGCATATCGGGTTCTATGAGCAGGCTGACAAGCAAAACCGGTTCATGGGGTAAGCATTCAATGTATCCGTTATCGATTTTGGATCTTGACAACGACAGGTCAAACTGACCGGACCAGGTTCGGTAGGTGGGAAGCTGACCCGGCCCGGCCGGAGTCCAGTTAAGGTGTCCGGACATACAGATTGAGAGCCCAAGAGTAAAATATTCCGGGACAACCCGGGCACACATTTTTTCGTTGACTGTATAATGTTCAACATAGAATTTCAGTCCGGGGCCGAGAGATATTTCCCTGCGATATCCTTCACCAATGTCCCCGGGGATGGTCAATACCGTTTCCAGCTCATTTTTGCCAGGTTGTTGACCATAGGATTGAAATCGTTCAAATAATATATTTTTATTTATCATAATGAATTGCATTAGACACAAATAACTTTATATGAAAAAGTTAACTATAAGAGTCACACAAAATTGTCAAGTAAAATAAAACTGGGAACAGCGGGATAAAAACCAGCCATCCCTTATCACGGGCACACCAGTCCGTGTCCGGTAAAAATCAGATTCAAAAGGCCGGGTGCTCAGGCCTGAGCCAAGGCCCGGCTAAATTTTTGTTTGTGCCGATGATCACCTTTTTCGATAACTGTCCCCTTCCATGATAAGGATCTCAGAGTTGTAAACGAGGCGGTCGGCAATCGCTGTAGCAACGCTCGTTCCGTCAAAAATGTCTCCCCAGCAGGCAAGCGGCAGGTTGATCGTTATGATGGTGGACTCTTTTCCATGCCGGCCACTGATGACCTGGAAAGACAGATTTGATCCTTGTCTGCCCAGCGGAAGGTAACCAATTTTGTCACAGACCAGAAGATCCTGTGATTGATAGAACTGAAGCTTTTTGAGCATGGTATGATCATTTTCAGCTGCCACCAGCTGATTGATCATGTCCATGGCGGTTGTAAAAAGCGTTTTTATCCCGGTCTGGGTGGCGGCATACGCAAAACACTTGGATAAAAAGTTTTGCCTGTCCCGGGGTTTCCGATCAGTATGATGTCTTTTTTCGCCTGGATAAATCCAAGATCCAGCAGGTTCAATATCCGGCTTTTCTGCTTTTGACGCGATTCATGATGGGCAAAATCAAATTGGTCGATGGTGGGTTTTTCTTCCAGTTTTGATTGTTTGAACCGCAGATCAATCCTGGCTTTTTTGCTGTTTTCGATCTCAATCTCCAGCAGCCGGTCACTGACCTGGAGGGGAGTCAGATTTTTCTGGGCACTTTGCTCCAGGACATTGGGCAGGTTCAGTGCACAATGTTTCAAACGAAGTGATTTGAATTTATCGATGACAGATTCCATTATTTTTTCCTCCGTGAAAGGGCCAGTGCATCGTATTCAGCCAGATTGGGCTGTGGCAGCCTGATCTGATTCAGATCTTCGTTCTTCAGGGCCACTGGACGGTGGCGGACGGCTGGTCTCATTTCCTGGTGAAGGATGTTTTCCACATATTCAGATCCATACAGTTTATGGACCAGCGCTTTTCTGAGAGCATATATCAACGATGATGCCCCGTATTTATCCTGTAATTGCAGAAGATGTCCCACTGTCTTTTTTAACGGCTGTGAAGCATCGGTGGTTTTTTCCAGGTAATCCACGGCTTCCTGGCCCAGTGACATGAAGGCCATCATCTGCCTGTCCATCAGTATGCGTTTTCTGAGTTTCCGGACCTGTTCCATGTGTGCCGGCAGATCGATACGCAGACCCTTTTCCCATCTTCGTGTATGGGTTGCCACCTGTTTTTCCTTGTAGTAGATGGATATGGTCCGGCTGTCTGCCTTCAAGATGACGGATTTCCCCACCAGCCGGGGCGGGACCGTATAAACATTGGCATCAAAACGAACACCGAAGTCTTTGTATACCTTGAGATTGTCGGTTTCGCGGCAATCGGGCATTGAATCCGGCAATGGTTTCAGCACATCTTTCACAAACCGCTCCGCCGGTTTTTCCCTGGTAGTCTGATGCACCCTCAGGTTAGCCGCGGTATATAGCCATGCCAGGACCTGGTGGTTCACATCATCCAGATCTGCGAATTTTCTTAACGGCCAGAAATTGTTGCGTAGATATCGGATACTGTTTTCCACCTTCCCTTTTTCATGGGGTGCCCGGATATTTCAGGCCTTCGGTGTAATCCCAAAATGCCGCAAAAAGTCCAGAAAGGCCTCGTTGAAGCGGATCATGCTGCCCACCCGTTCAGTCACGGCCGTGACCATATTGTCCACAACCAGTTCTTTTGGCGTGCCCCCAAAACACAAAAACGCTGAAGTCAGGCACTGATGAAGCGTTGCCTGGTTCTGGCTGTGGGTAAACACCACAAAAAGCACCCGACTGTGAGACTCGAGCACTACCAGGGCATAGAGCTTTCTTGAACTGTTGCCGTATATAAGGCTGCCAAAATGACCCAGTCAATCTGGAACTGTTCACCGGGCCGGGATTCAAACCGGATAAATGCCTGTTTTTGTCCTGCCTGATCTGTCTGAGATAATCCCGGACGATGGTGATTTCACCGGTAAACCCTTTGATCCGGATATGCTGCAAGACCACAGGTGCCTTTATCTGTGAATAGTCATTGACCATCTGCAGGATCAGGCCCCTGTATTAATCCAGCTTTGATTCCCGGGCCGGCCTTTTTTGACAGGTGGTATCCGGTTGTTCAAGATATTTTTTGACTGTTCCACGGTCCAGACCCAGCTGTTTGGAAATCTGCCTGATGGAAAACTGCATGTTGTTCAACCGATGGATTTCAAACACAGTTCGCTTGTCTATCATCCGGCAGCCCTACCTGATGTCATGTGAACAGTTTCAGGCAGAGAAAGAACCTGGAATAAGGTCACGTCATATGTGATCAGATCCTTGTGGATCAGGCAGTTCCTGGCAAAAAGATATGCTTCCTCCTCAAGGCCCAGAATGGCACAGATGCTCCGATCACTGTAAAACGACAACCCGTGCTTGTCTGAAGCCAGTACCAGAAAAACATAAAGTGCCAGTTCGTGGTGGGTCAGCGAATGTATAAATCCAGCTGTCAGAAAACGGATGGGGAATAAAACAAAAGCTCTTGTCTATGCTGCGGACCCGGCTTAGAGACAATATTTTTTCCCGTATCATGAAACCTCCTTCAAAAAAGGGTTATGATCCGGATGTATCACATAAAAATATCCCCTGTCCCCGAGTCCATCTTTGCAATTATGCGGGATCGTCCGGTATGGCTGCGATAAAAATTTTTACCGCGTCCATCTTTGCAATACCGACATGACGCGATGTATCTAGACCCTTGTCAGTTCGAGCTTTCTGTTTATTCCTGATTCTCTGAAGAACACGATTTCTGGCGGTTGTTTTTGGATTTCGAAAACGATAGTCTTTCCAGTAATCAGGATTGTTGGCCAGCCATTTATTGTTGGACAATTTCCGGCTTTGTGCATATCGGGGTCGGTTGCCAGCTTCTGTCTTTGCCATAAGGCCTTCCTGGCACGCTGGCAGGCTGGTGTGGAGCAGTGAGTCTGGCATTTATTTCTCGGAACAAAAAAGGTGCTGCACCCCAGGCAAGGGATAGGTTCCATGATCCCTCCCAAAAACCGTTACAAGGCGAATTAAATGGAGGGAATTATATTTGATTATAAAATCAGTTAACGGAATTAAAAATCAGTGGCTGGGAGACAATCCTTGAAATTGGCCGGAAAAAAACCCTGAAAATGGCTGGGAATTAAATCGCTGGTCCCAGGCGATGCATTGGCTTTTTTTAGATAAGAGCGAATTTGTCCACCATTGAAACAAGTCACACAATTTTATGGCGGATTGCCAACACTGCTGCCTGAGTGCGGTCATTTATGCCCATTTTGTTGAAAATACTGTTGACATGTGTCTTAACGGTATTGACACTGATAAACAAAATTGATGAAATCTGCCGATTGGTATATCCTTCCGTTACCAATCGCAAAACTTCCCTCTCTCTGTCGCTCAATTTGACCGCAATTGACAAATCTGTTCCATGGGGTTGAATGGTCGTGCTGGGATGTCTGTTATTTATGATTTTTTCTGAAAGATATTTTGAATAGTTTTGCAGCACTTCGATCCTGTGTTTACTTGTGGTGACATCAAAACCAAAAACAATAACCGCTGAGATGGCTCCATTATCAACTCGAACCGGATAGCAATGTACTTCGCCCCATATGCTGTTGCCATCAGGCAGTTCATATTTTTTTTCTGAGATGCACACGCTGCCTGTTTCTAAAACAGATTGAATTTCACAATTCTTACAAGGTGTCGGATTGTTATGGAGGATTTGATGACAAATGTTTCCGATAAGCGCCTCCGGTGTTGATTGATGTATGGCAGCCAATGCCTCATTGGCCCACAACACGGTGTGCTGCCTGTCAAATATCCCAAAAGGAATTTTAATGCTTTCAAGAATAATCGGACCTAATCCGTTTAACAGGTGTTCGATTGTCAATGTATTTTTTTCATTCATATCGACTCACGTGAAAAAAAAATCGCTGATGGAAAGGCTTACCAAAACCAATCAAAGATATCATCAAACATTTTTCAGAGTCAAGGACCGTTAGAATCCGCACACAGCCTTTATTTTCTGTATGTGGATGAAGGCAACCAAAGTTGTGGACATTACATTTCACCCAAACGGTTGAACCAAAACCGTTAATGTCTTATAACCCTTGTATGGATACCCTTGCATTCAAACTGGTTCCGCCCCGTCTGGGCAACCTGCTGCACCGGCCTCGCCTGACGGAAAAAATGTCACAGGTCTCAGGAAAGCGCCTGATCCTGGTGACGGCCGGGGCCGGGTATGGTAAAACCACCCTCGTGGCCCAGGCCCTGACCCGGAATGCCGCTGAATTAGAAGACAGTACTCTGGTCTGGTACCGCCTGGATCAATTTGACCGGGATATTGTCACGTTTATGAGATATCTGACTGCCGGACTGGAGAAGGCGTTCCCGGGCTTCACGGAAAAACTGCGGGGGAATGGTTTTAATTCCGGTACTGCCGTGGAAACCGGAGCCGCTTTCATGTCATTTATTAAGGCCCTGGAATCGCTGCCGGACCGGGCAATTTTCATCGCTCTGGATGACTGTCACCTTTTGGGCCGGAAGACAGCTCATTCGAACAGCCTCCCCGCCCTGTCCGATGTACACACCTGCCTGGATTTTCTTTTGAAACGGCTGCCCGATCATGTCCGTCTGGTGCTTATTTCCCGAACGGAACCACCCCTGAAACTGTCCACCCTGCGGGTGAGGCAGCAGATCCTGGAAATACATGAACCCGATCTGACATTTACCCCGGAAGAGATTGCCGCCCTCTTCTCCCGGGTCCATGGCCGGAACCTGACAGCAACAGACCTGGCAGCCCTGCACCGCCAGACAGGGGGCTGGGCTGCCGGACTGGTCCTGTTTGCCGCAGCCCTCAGGGGTGCGGCAGATCAGGATCAGCTGCCGGTTCCACGCATTCTGGAAACCAGTGCCACCCGGCACCATATTTTCACCTTTATAGAAGAAAACCTGTTTGACAGCCAGCCTGACCACCTAAAAGCGTTCATGGTCAAAACCGCCCTCATGGATCCAATGGAAACACAGGTATGTGACACTGTCCTGGAAATTGACGATTCCAGGGAGTGCTTCCGGCAGATGATGGGGGCGCATCTCATGGTGGTTCCCATGGGCAGCAAAGAAACCGCTTTTCAGTACCACCACCTGTTCCGGGATTTTCTGCTGGAAAAGCGGCACCTGACCCTGTCATCATCCCGGATTCTCGATCTTCATCTGAAGATCGCAAAGGTGTTGGCCGCCAGGGGCAATTCCCTGGCACTGGTCCATTTTATTGAGGCAACCGCTTATGATGATGCCGTGCAATTTCTGGAAAAATTTGAGCTGGAGTTTTTGATTCAGGGCAAAATCTATTTTGTCCGCACCTGTCTTGAAAAAATACCTAGACAGGTCATAGCCAGCAATCCCCGGCTTCTGTTCATGGAGGCCAAGCAATACTCCTATTTCGGCCACCCGGACAAATCCATTGCCTGCCTTAAAGCGGCCTGTCGAATTTTTCGAAAAGCCCATTCCGACACCCATATTGCCAAATGTCTGGTGGACCTGGGAGCCCAGTACTATTACACAGGCCATATTCCTGAAGCCAGGGACCTGATGGCCGAGGTTTTGGAAACAGCCCAGGCCGATCCCGGCACTTACATTCTGGCTGTCACCTATCTGACGTTCTTGTGTGCCGTGCTGGGAGATTTGCCCAAAGCTAAGGCATATGAATCTGACGCCAGGGCCGTTATCGCCGGATTCCCGGAATTTAAACAGACCGCAGCCCAGGCAGCCATCGATACCTCCGCCGCTTATGTCCATTACATCAGAGGCGATTTTGACACATCCATGGCCCTGAATCTGGATCTGGTGGACCGATGCAAGGCAGCCGGCCTAGAAGCATTCCTGCCCCTATCTTATTACCAAGCCGCGGCCACTGAATATGCCCTGGGTCATTATCAGCAGGGCCTGTCATATGCAGAAAAAGGCATCCAGGTAGCCGAAAAAATCCACCTCAGGGACAGCCAGACCGGCTGGATCTACTTGGCCAGGTCCGAAAATCACCTGGGACTCGGGCATTTGGAAAGAGCCGACTCCCATGCCCAAACCGCGCTGAAAATCTTCAGGCAGCCGGGCAACCGCTGGGGAATGGCCAATGCCCTGGACCTACTGGCCCGGATCTCGCTGGCCGCAGGCAACCTACAATCGGCCCACTCCCGGGTCTCCCGGGCCCTGGACATCATTGCCGGTTACGGCCTGCCCAAGACATGTGCTATCATCTCCATAACCCGGGCCCGGACACTGATAGCGGCCGGGTCATTCAGCCAGGCCCTGACCTGTCTGGCTGACACCCGGCCCCACTTGAACGCATTTGCATATTATCTATGTGTGTCCTGGCTGCTGGGCGCCCGATGCAGCCATGCCCTGGGGCAGAAAAAAAGTGCCTGGAAACAGTTTCAAAAAGGCCTGGCCACGGCCAGAAAACAGCACCTGGACCGGGTTGTTCTGTCTGAAGCCGGGGACCTGATCCGGGACATGGCCGCGTTCAAGCCGCAAACGGTTTTTTCACCCTATCTTGCCCGAATCACTGCACGGCCCGGGCCGGCAAGGCAAGGGCTGTGGATAAAGGTGCTGGGACGGTTCCGGGTATCTGCCGGCTCCCATGAAATAGCAGCGTCCGACTGGACCAGTTCCAAATCTCTGGTTCTGTTTCAATACCTGGCGCTCCACCGGTCCAAAGGATTCATCCCTAAAGATGTGCTGGTAGAAATGCTATGGCCGGACCAGAATCCGGACAAGGCCGGCAGACGTTTCAACACCGCCACGAGTCAACTGCGCAAGATTTTGGAACCAAACCTTCCGTCCAAGGCACCTTCCGCCTATATCCAGCGAAGGAAAGACCACTACCGCCTCTGCCTGGGCCCCGGGGGACGACTGGATCTCGAAACATTCCGGGATCTGGCCGGCCAGGCCATAAAAATGGAAAAAAAAGACCCCCGGGCTGCCATTCATCTTGGTCGAAAGGCAGTGGCGATTTTTACCGCCCCCTGCTGGAAGAGGTACTTTACCAGGAGTGGTGTATCCGCCTGAAAGAAGAAGAAACCTCCCGCCTCTGCCGCCTCTGCCGCAGACTGGTCAATCTGAGCCGCGATAACGGCGACCTGTCTTCCGGGATCCTATTTGCTGAAAAATATCTGAGGGCCGACCCTTACGATGAACCTATGTATCAAAGCCTGATCCATTTTCTTCTGGAAACCGGACAAACCGGCCGGGCCCGCAGAGCCCTTAAGGCCTGCCTGCAGCGGATGGCGGAACTGGACTGCCCACTGAGCCCCGGGATCCAGGCCCTCCAAAAAAATTATCTGCTGTCTGGGCAAACCCATGCGGGCCCTGAACATATTCATCCATCCCACTCCCCGATCCATGCTTTGCTAGGATGAAAACGTACTCACCGGTTATCTGGTGCTCAATATCATTATTGGCTGGAAGGTGCTTGAAGCGGAACATAACGGGAAGGCGCCTGACCGAATTTGATCCCGGAAAACAGGTTCTCATCGCTTCTATCAGTACCTGACCCGGTAGTGCTCGATTTTTTCCAGATCCAGTTCAACACCGAATCCCGGTCCTTCCGGTATTTTCATGCGGCCATTGACAATTCGTATGGGCGGACAGGCGACATCATCGACATAACAGGCCGGCCCCTCCATTTCAGCTGCGGAGACGACATTGGGTGTGGACCGGTAAAAATGTGCCTGGGCCGCCGTACCGGGCGTGGTTTCGATACACCCGCCCAGAAAACAGGGAACCGCTTGTTCCCGGCAGTATTTGGCGATTTTTCGGGTTCTGTAAATGCCGCCGCATCTGGGCAGCTTCAGGTTGACCACATCGGCCGCCTTTCTTTCAATGGCGGCCATGGCATCATGAATGGTATACACGCTTTCATCCAGGGCAACGGGCGTTTTAAGCCGGGCCGCCAGCATGGCGTGACCGTCAATATCCCAGTCCTGGAGCGGCTGTTCAATCCACTCCAGTCCCAGGGGTTCCATTTTTTCCAGCACTGCCAGGGCGGAAGTGCGGTCATACCCCTGGTTGGCATCCACCCGTAGGCGGATCTGATCCCCGATCACTTCCCGCACTTTTCGCACACGCGCGAGATCCGCTTCAGGATCCAGGCCGATTTTCACCTTTAGCGTCTGAAATCCCGCCTCGACAAGCTGCCGGGCCATCTGTGCCGTATGGGCCGGTGAATCGATTCCCACGGCCGCCGTCACCGGGATATCTCCATCCCATTTCCTATCAGCGGGTTTTTCGAGCCCCATGGTGTCCGCTTCTCCCGTTTCCCTGAACAGGCGGTGAACCGGCAGGTTCTGCGCTTTTCCGATCAGATCCCAGGCGGCCAGGTCTATGCCGCACTTGGCCATGAGGTTGAACGGAATGGCCAGATCCATTTTCCGGTGTAGTTCCCCAGGGTCCCGGGAATCACACCCCATGACCGCTGGAATCAGGTACCGAGTCAGTACGTCGTACAGCGATTTCTGATCATACCCGTACACCGAATGAAAGGTGGTGCATTCCCCCCAGCCCACATGGCCGCTGTCACTGGTCATCCGGACCAGCACATGGTTGCTGTGGGTCAATGTTCCCAACGCAATTTTAAACGGGTGCTTCAGAGGAATCCGAAAAGGGATGGCTTCTACATCGACAATGTTCATCAAGGACCTTTTTTCTGTGACTGTTTTTAATGAAAGAACCGGGCTTCCTGCGGTATTCCATGCTGTAACGATATGCGCTTCAGAAGCGGACGTATTTAACAAAGCCTAGCAGGCCGGGAATCCACATAGTAATGGCCGGAATGTAAATCACCAGCACCAGAACAAACAACTCCGCCAGGATAAACGGCCAAAGGGCCCTGACCAGTTCACCCAGTTTCAGTTCGCCGACAATCATGCCCATGAACAGGCAGCCCCCATGGGAGGCGTCATCAGGGCAATGTTCAGATTCACGCACATCATGATACCGAAATGCAGCGGATGAACCCCCAGATGGATGGCCAGGGGGGCCAGGATCGGGGCCAGGATCAGAAGGGCCGGGCCGATATCCAGAAACATGCCCACCACAATCAAAAACAGGTTGCACAGCAGCAGGATCACATATTTATTGTCGCTGACGGACATAAAGATGGCGGCCACTTTTTCCGGAATCTGTTCCATGGCCAGGAACCAGGCCAGTACGGTGGCTGATGACAGCAGCAAAGTAATGACACCGATGGTCACGGCGCTTTTGTAAAAAATCCGGTACAGGTCCTTCCATGTCAGGTTCCGGTAGATCACCAGCCTACGAACAGGGAGAATCCGACAGCCACGGCCGCCGCCTCCGTGGGCGTGAAAAACCCGCCCAGGATCCCTCCCAGAATGATAACCGGCATCATCAATGCCACATGGCCCCCCGGGTCCGCCGGATCAGGACCGGAACGGAAATTGTCTCAGGGTGGGTCGGGTATCCGCGTTTCCCGGCAATGATCCGTGTCAGGATCATCAGGGCCACGCCGATCATCAGGCCCGGCACAATGCCGGCGGCAAACAGACCGGCAATGGAAACCTCCATGATAGAGCCATACAGCACCATGATAATGCTGGGGGGGATGATGGGGGCGATGATGGATGAGGCCACGGTGACCGCCGTTGAAAAATCCCGTTCATACCCCAGCCGGCTCATGGACGGAATGAATATCCGGCCCAGCGCGGCCGTATCTGCCACGGCAGCCCCGGAAATGCCTCCAAAAATGATACTGGTGACAATATTGACCTGGGCCAGGCCGCCTTTCATCCGGCCGAAAAACAGGTTGGAAAAATCCACCAGCCGACCGGTCAGCCCCACCTGGTTCATGATATCCCCGGCCAGCAAGAAAAACGGCAACGCCAAAAATGTAAAACTGTCCATGGCGGAAAACATTCTCTGGGACACCATGGACAGGAACACGAGATTGTCGGAATAAAGAAAACCAAACAGGGTGGTGAGGGCCACCACGATTCCCACGGGCACCCCGATAACCGCCAGGATGAAAAACAACGCCAGAAGGATGCCGGTCATAAGCGCCCCTCCCCTGTCCCGTCCTGTTGCTGGTCAGGGTCAGGAACAAACCGGGACGCCGTTTTTTGATCACATTCATGCCGTGCTGGAACAGGGCAAGCAATGCGGCCACCGGCAGGGCCGCATATATCCAGGTCATGGAAACCGGCAGGGTGGAGGCTGCCATGATATTGTTCTTTGTCATCAGCCAGCCCTGCCAGAGCAGCACCATAAAGAAGAGGGCCACCAGCACATCCACCACATAACCGATAATCAGCTGGACGGACGGCGGCGCAATGGCGGCCATGATATCCACCTTGATATGCCGGTTCTGCCGCAATGCCATGCTGATGGCGGTAAATCCCAGCCACACCAGCAGATACCGGGCCGCTTCTTCCGTCCACATGAACGGGCTCTGCATCACATATCGGAAAAAAACCCCCAGAATGGCGATCAGGGTCATGACCGCATAGCAAAAAACACAGATCCCCCCGCAAACCTCCTCAACCATACGGCCGAGAATGTCTGCGGTATCCGCAACCCGTCTGGCACTGTCACCTGTCGGCATCATCTGATTTCCCTTTCATGCAGCATCCTGACAACCATGGCATATGGATCGATTCTTTCATACTCAACATGCCCTCTCATGGGCTGACAGAGGAAACCATCAGTATCCCAATGTTTTCTCCGCGTCTGCCACCGCCTGGACCATGTCATCCACCCACTCGGGTGTCATCTGGGTTCTGAGCCAGTCCAGGCAGGTAGGTCCGGCCAGCTTCTGAAGGGCTGAAATCTGATCCCCGGTCAATGCCGTGATTTCCATGCCACTTTCCTTGAGCTGGGTCAATGATTCCTGTTCTCGCAGCAGCGCCATGCTCCGGGTGGAGAGTTTTCCGGCAGTCACCGCATCTCTAAGAACCGCCTTGTCCGCCTTTGACAACCCGTCATACCAGGCTTTATTGCACAGCCACAGCTGATAACCGAACTGGGAGTTGGCCATGGAGATATATTTTTGAACCTCGTACAACTTAAATACCGATACCACAAATGCCGCATTGGTCTGGCCGTCCACCACCCCGGTCTGCAGGGAGGTATAAGTTTCCGGCCAGGGGATTGGAACCGCGCTGGCCCCTAAGGCCTTGAACATGTTTGCCTGCAGCGACCCCATGGCCCGGAACTTGATATTTTTGAAATCCTCCGGTGTCCGGATGGGGCGTTTGCTGTTGGTAATGGATAGAAAGCCGGAATCCACGATGGCCAGCGCTTTGATCCCGGTGCTTTCCGTGAATGCGTCCAGCATTTTTTGACCAAAGGGACCATCCACCACATTCCATGCAATGGCATCATTCTTGAAAACATAGGGGGCCATCATCACCTGGGAAGGGGGGAAAATTCTGGACAGGGTCACCATGGAAGCAGATGTCATCTGAATCGCATTGCTTCTGAGTGCCTGGAGAATGTCCCCTTCCTTGCCCAGGGTGCCCGAAGGAAAAATTTTCACCGAAATCCGTCCGCCGCTGCCCCTTTCCATCAGATGGGCGAAATTCACCACCCCGGTGGTGTAGGCGGCTTTATGGGGATCGGGTTTTCCCAGATACGCAAATTTAATCTCATTTTGTGCCGCCGCTGCCGAACCGGCCAGCATCAATGCCAGAAGAAATCCCATGACCATACATATCCCTGTTTTGGAGATCCCCATGTTCCCGGCCATCATTTTCTTTTCCATTTTTTTCCTCCTTGCGTTACTGAACAATTGATAAAAAACCGGCAGATCTCCGCCGATTTCACTAATCATCCACGGAATCATGAATATTGGGAATGTCCTGCATTTTCCCGCGCTCGATAATTTCTGCCAGGGTATCAAAATGGGTTTTCATTAACTGTCTGGCTTCCTCTTTCTTACCCTGGCACATGAACCGGTAAAACTGCTTGTTGTATTCCAGATCACCTCTGACGTCCGCCAGGGTCATGGGGACCTTTGACAGCACATCCAGAAACACCTTGACCAGAGCACCCATGATCACCGAAATCCACCGGTTGTGGCAGGCTTCGGCAATCAGACAGTGAAAATGAATCCCCATGGCCTGATCCGGTTTCCCCTGTCAATCGCAGCCTCCACCGCCAGAATATTTTCTTTCATGGCATCCAGATCGGCCCGGGTTCGCCGTTCCACAGCAATGGCCACGAGTTCCGACTCCAGGATCTTGCGGAATTCCACCAGTTCCTCTGGCCCCAGTCCGCTGAACTGGTGAAAATTGTTCAAAACCTGTTCCACTTTTTCCGGGCCGGGCCGGGCCACAAAACTGCCGCCATAAATGCCCCGCCGTTTTTCTATCAGACCTTCCGCTGCCAGTTCATGAAGGGATTCCCGCAGGGTCACCTTGCTGACATTTAATTGTTCCACCATCTGGGTTTCCGCCGGCAGGCGGTCCCCGGGCCTAAACTTCCCATCGCGGATGGCCTGCTTAATTATCGCGGTCACCTGATCAGACAGTTTTTCTTTTTTGACCCCTGCGCCTTCAAACGTGTTATCCATGACTGTCACCACCATGAAATGAAAAAGATTATATTTTATAACATTAGTTATTTTATCAAGGGACTTTGATTTGTCAACATCTATCTTCACGATGGGGAATTTCTTCATTCCCTGATTGCCTTAAAATTCGGTTGACTTTGCCGGTTTCCTGTAATATACCGGCATGAAACCGGATGGCCGGAGCCATCCTGAAGTAAAAAACAACACAAGGCATCGATCTCAAAAAGGCCATGAAGGCCCAAGTCCTGATATTCAGGACCGGGGTTTCATGGCCTTTTTTTTATTGGGACAAATGCCATCAATTACTGAAAGGAGATAAGAATGACATACAACAAAGCAGTGGTGCTGAAAACAATCCTTTCGGTCATCCTGATCGGGATGCTGGTTGTTTTCGGGTATGGAACAGCCATGGCCGGGGAATCCGGTCCCGGACCGGTCAAGATGGCGGACATAAAGGTCACCGCCACCAAAACCGATGTGGATGCGGCCCTGTCCCCTGCCACCATGTTTACCGTGGACCGGGAAGATATCGATTTTCAACCCTCCCATTACATGAACAACTTCGGAGAATTCATCCGTGACGTCCCCGGGGTCCATGTGGCCCAGTACTTTCCATGGGGGCCCCCTGGGTGCACCTGCGGGGAACAGGCCATTTTCTCCAGCGCAGCGTCTATCTGATTGACGGCATGCCGGTCCATGCATTTTTATCCCCGGCCATCCATCCCAACGACATTGAAAAAGTGGACGTGGTGTTAGGCCCTTCATCGGCCCTGTATGGTGCCAGTGCCGCGGGCGGGGCCGTCAACATCCTCACCCGGAAGGCAACCCCCGGAGAGGGGATCCGGGCCGGTGTGTCCTATGGTTCCAACAACACCATCCGGCCCAGCCTGTCCCTGGGGAATGCTACTGGCAATTTTCACTACCGGTTTTCCTACAGCGGAGATTTTTCCGACGGCTACCAGATGAAACCCATCAACGGCATGGTCCTTCTGCACGGCCTGGGAAAACCCCAGTATGTCAGGACCGCGTCCGTGGAAGACAATGATTACAAATACAACTGGCTCACCGGGAAAATGGGGTGGGACAACAAACAGGGCTCCACCTTGACCCTGTCTCTCAACTACATGGACCGCTATCTTTCCGGGGGCCAGCCCAACGCCATTGAAAACGACCATGGCGACACCCTGGTGTCCAGTCTCAATTTCACCCATCCTTTAGGAGACTGGGGCAAATTGACCGCCACCACCGGGTACCAGTATCAGAGCATTCCTTCCCGGTACAATGGCGGGCCAGTCTGGTGGGGGCAAGTGGTGGTGGACAGCACCATCACCGGCACCGGGACTGGAATCGGGTTCGAATCCCCTGGAAATCCAGGAGACTTTTATCTGGGCCGGCACAATGTGCTGACCGCCGGTATTCACCTGGCCCGGGAAGAAGAGGACATGTACAGATATTCCGCCACGGGGACCCAAACATACCGCTATGAACTGACCACTGATATGACCGGGCTGTATCTTCAGAACCAGACCTTTCTGATGGATGACCGGCTGAGCCTGCTGGCGGGGGTTCGATATGATGAATGGGAATATTCGGACATATATGATTCCGGATCCAGCAACCCCACGCCGGCCGATGTGAAGAAAGATCATATCACCTACCGGGGCGGAGTCAAATACAACGTCAATGACACCGTGTCCTTGCGCAGCTCCATCGGCACGGCTTACTGGCCCGGCAACCCGAAATGGTTTTTCCAGAACCTCAACACCGGGTCTTCCCACCGGGAAGCCAATCCCAACCTGGATCCGGAAAAAACCTGGATGGCGGACCTCGGAACCGATCTCACCTTCGGGGCCACCCGGACGCTGCTGACCATCACCGGATATTACGGCATCATCAAGGACATCATGGCCTATACCTATGACCCCCACCCCACCCTGCCCAAAACCACCCTGATCGAACCCGGAACATGGGGGAGGCCGAAATCTATGGACTTGAACTGTTGTTGAAGCAGCCCCTTACCGAACACCTCTCCTTTACCGGTTCCCTGACCCTGAACCACTCCCGGATCACCGAAGACCAGGTGAATCCGGCCAACGAAGGCAATCAGCTGAGGAACTCCCCGGATTACTGGGGGAGCCTGGGCCTGCGGTATATCCGGCCCGATCTGGTCAACGGGGAGATCCTGTTCCGGTTTTCCGACAGCCGGTACTATGATGACAACAATGAAGACCTGCCCTATTTTCACATGGAATCCTATGAAACCATCGATGCCAAAATCTGGCGGGACTGGCAACTGACCCCGAAAATCACCCTGTACACCGCCCTTTCCGGCGTCAACCTGCTGGACAAGGAATATGCCACGGAAATCGTGTATGTGAACCCGGGACGTTACTTTGAATGCATGACCGCTTTCCGGTATGCTTTCTGATATGTCATTTTCCGGACAACAGAAGGCACGGACCGGATTCGTGACAAGGATGACCCTGCAAATCCGCAGAAATCTGCGGTTTCTGCCAGCGGCCTGCCTGGTCATGGCCGTAGGCCTATTCATCAGCCTGGCCGCGACCGCAGATCCCGGTCCCGCCCTGACCATCGGGGTGGGGCGGGATTTTTTCGACGGTCCGGACAGCAGGGCTTTTCTGCACGGCTCCACCCACACCTGGGAAGGCCTGACCTACCTGGACTCCCATCTCACGGCCCGGCCCTGGCTGGCGGAATCCTGGCACAGTCTGGATGACTGCCGCACCTGGGTGTTCCGGCTCCGAAAGGATGTCATGTTTCATGACGGCACAAAACTGACGGCCGGTCATGCGAAAACCGCCATTCTCCGAATTGCCCGCAACCCCCGGTATGATCCGGCGGCGTGTACCGGAACCTGGAAACACTGGAGGCATCCGGGCCCCTGGAACTGCGGTTTCATTTTTCCAAACCTTTTCCCGCTTTTCCCAATGCCGTTTCCTACTATTCCAGCCCTGTTCTCCATCCGAAAGGATTTGATGAAAACGGGCGGATCATTGAATTGATCGCCACCGGCCCTTTTTACCCGGAAACGATCCGGGCCGGGGACCGGATTGTATTGAATGTCTTTCCCGGGTACTGGGGAGCCCCCCCCATGTGAACCGGGTGATCTTCCGGACCCTGCTGGACGCCCAGACCCGTGTCATGGCATTGATGTCCGGGGAAATTGATGCCGTAGCCGATGTAGGGGCTATCCTGCCCCAGCAGGCAGACCTGCTCCGGGGAAAAGAGGACATCGTGTTGAAACAGGTGGAAGTGGCCACCACCCATTACCTGATTTTCAACTGCCGCATCCCCCTTTCCATCAGGCCGGATCCCGCCACTGGCTGGCGGAACAGATGGACCTGCCCGGCATGATTGCGGCCCTGGTGCCGGGGGCGGCCCGGCCGGCCAGGGACCCCTATACACCGCTGGCCGTTGACTGGGCTTTCCACCTGCTGCCCCCCCGCCCGTCCCGGGCTTCGGCTCCGGGTCCGGTGCCGGACCCGCTGACGATCCTGATCCATGCCGGCACGGTCCAGCGGTGGCCCTACCTGGACATGGCCCAGTTCATCCAGGCCAAACTGGAAGCTCATGGTTTCCGATCCCGGATCGTGCTGCGGGAACCCGGTGCCTATTATCAGGATATGCGGCAGGGGAATTTTCATGTGGCACTGCAGCCCAACACCCTGATGACCGGGGACCCTGATTTTTTCTTTGCCTATTACATGGCCACGGACAGTCCACGCTGTTATGGCTGCGGGCCCCCGGATACAAATGATCTGGTCCGCCGGGCCCGCCATGAACCGGATTTGAGTCAACGCAAAACACTTTACCGCCAGCTGTCAGAGATCTTTACCAGGGATCTTCCCCTGCTGCCCCTGTATCATGATATCAGTTATTATGCTCATACCTCCAGGATTGACAATTTTTTCCTGGACCACAACTTCAGGCCCGGCCTGACCCGGGCCAGGATCGTGAAATGACCCCGCCCCGTCAAAAAGACAACCGGCGCATGGCCTTTTGGGAAATCCGCTGGAAACAGCATCTGAACCGGTCTTTTCTCAGGCAGACTCAGACACAGACCCCGGAACAGTGGCAGGTGTTTTATGACCGGGTCGCCGGCATCTGGAGCCAAATGACCGGGTTGACCACGGCCACCGCCACCGCCTTGGTCCGCCGGCTGATACAGGACAAACTGATCATGAAAGGCGTCAGGGTCCTGGATATCGGATGCGGCCCCGGTTCCCTGACAATGGCCCTGACAGATCATCACATCCAGGTGACGGCCCTGGACCGGTCCAGAGAGATGATCAGGATGGTGAAACAGAAACTGGCAAACCGGCCGGTACCTCCAGGGGATTCGGCAGTTTGTGCCCTGACCGGGGACTGGCAGGCCCTGCCGGACATGCCGGTCCATGACGTCGCCATTGCCGCTTTTTTTCCTGAGGCCTGCTCCCCTGACGGCATCCTTCACCTGGAAACCCTGGCCACAGAGGCCTGCGTCCTGATCATGGGGGACGGCCGGGAAACCTTTCCGCTGCGCCGGCAAATCTGGGACCAGGTCATGCCGGCCCCTTGCCCGAGCAGTGGATTTCACCATGTCTGTGCCGCCGGATACCTGTCCGCTGCCGGCAAATCCCCCCGGATATCCCGGCTGTCCATCCCGGTGACCCTGGAGGTGGATGAAGCGGCTGCAACCTCTTTTTTTCACGCCTATTTTTCCATGTTCAGGATCCCGGCCAGGGACCTGGCGCCCGCCATCCACCAGGCGCTTTACCCCTGCCTGAACCGGGGGCGGGTCTGTGTTCAGGGCACCACCCATCTGGTGATGGCAGGCTGGCATCCGCCCGGATCAAAGTCGCTGGAACCTGGTCCATGCTGAAAATCACGGTGAAAAAAATTACCTATGCCGCTTTTGTGCTGTGGGGCATCAGCCTGGGCACCTTTGCCCTGTTTGCTTTTTCCCCGGGAGATCCGGCGGAAATCCTCCTGCGACAGGCCAGCGAGACCCCGGACCCGGCCCGGATTGAGGCCCTGCGCCAGGAGCTGGGACTGGACGATCCCTGGCCGGTCCGGTACCTTGCCTGGACAGGCGGAATCCTGACAGGTGATCTGGGAATCAGCTGGCAGAACGGCCGGCCCGTGGTTGACGTCATTGCCGAACGAATCCCGGCCACACTGGAGCTGGCCGGTGCCGCGTTTGCGCTGGCCGTGGGGATCTCCCTGCTCTGCGGTGTCTGTGCCGCATTTTTCAGGCACCGGTTCCCGGATCACCTCATCGAGATCGTCACCATCCTCCTCACGGCCATGCCCGGTTTCTGGCTGGGCATCCTACTCATGTACGGCCTTTCCCTGAAACTGGGATGGTTTCCCACCACGGGGCGCGGCACGGCCGCCCACCTGGTCCTGCCGGCCCTCACCCTGGCGGCGGGAGTGGCCATGCTCCAGGCCAGTGTGCTACGGGCGGCTCTGGTGCGGATCATGACCCTGGACCATATCCGGTTTGCCAGAGCCAAAGGCCTGGGAACAGGGAGAATCTTTTTCCGGCACCTGCTGCCGGCGGCCCTGGTCCCCATGGTGACCCTGTGGGGAATATCTCTGGGGCAGCTGTCCGGCGGGGCCGTGATCGTGGAATCGGTGTTTGCCTGGCCCGGCATCGGCCGCCTGACCGTGGATGCGGTCCTGGCACGGGACATCCCCCTAGCCCAGGCCCTGATCCTGATGTTTTCCCTGATCTTTGTCGTAGTCAACCTTCTGGCGGATGCGGCCCACCAGAAGCTGGACCCCTGGTGAGGTACGCCCCGTGAAAATGCCGCCCTTCCCCCTCAACCGCCTCACCGCCGGGTGTATTCTCTTCACCCTGATTGCTGCGGCAGGCATGTTCTCTCCCTGGCTGGCCCCCATGACCCGCTGGCGACCGATCTGTCCCGGCGGCTGCTGCCACCCGCCCCTGCCTGGCCCCTGGGCACGGACCAGCTGGGACGGTGTGTGTTTTCCCGGATACTTGCCGGTGCCCGCATCTCGTTGTCCGGGGCCATGGCCGCTTCCGGCCTGGCCCTGGCTCTGGGGGCGGTCATGGGGGGGTGTGCGGCCCTGACCCGAAAATGGGGCCGGGCTTTTTTTACCGGAATCATCGATATGGGGCTGGCCCTGCCCGGCCTGATTCTGGCCATGGTGATCAGCGGTCTGCTGGGGGGAAGCTTTCAAAATTTGATCATCGGTCTGGCCCTGGCCAACTGGCCCTGGTGGGCCCGGCTGATCCGGGGGTTGATCCTCACGGCCGGAGAAAAGGACTTTGTCCTAGCCGGGCAGACGGCCGGGCTGAAAAAAACCGGCTGTTGACCCACTATCTTTTGCCCCAGCTCCAGGGTCCCGTCCTGGCTGCGGCTGCCCTCAGAACCGGACGGATCATCCTGGCCTTTTCCGGCCTGACCTACCTGGGCCTGGGCCCGGCTCCACCCGCGCCTGAATGGGGCCGGATGCTCCAGGAAGCGGGCATATACATGACCCAGGCGCCCTGGCTCATGCTGGCCCCCGGCCTGGCTATCACTTTGACGGTAGCGGCACTGAACCTGATGGGAACCGGGGTCAACCGGGAGGAATCATGACCCTTACACCAGGAAACCCCGTTCTGTCTGTCCACGGTTTAGCCATCGGGTTCCCCGGGCGAAACGGCTTTGTCCCCCTTGTGGAAACATCTGTTTTACACTGGCCCCGGGAAAATCCTGGGGATCGCCGGTGAGAGCGGGTCCGGAAAAACGCTTACGGCCTGTGCCATTGCCGGACTGCTGCCGCCCCCGCTGACCATTGGCCGGGGAAATCTCTGTTTTGCCGGGCACCCGGCCTTTCATCCTCAAACCGGTTCTCCTGCCTTTACCCGGGGAAGGATATCCTGCTGCTGTTCCAGAGCCCCGGCAGCGCCTGGATCCGGGGTACGCGCAGGTATCCAGATCCAGGACGCCCTGACCGCCCGCCCGGGGTGTTCCCGGAATACCGCCAGACAAAAGGCGCTGCATGCCATGGCACAGGTGGGCTGGAGTCCTCTCTGTTTGACCGGTATCCGTTCCAGCTCAGCGGGGGCAGCGGCAGCGGGTGCTCATGGCTCTGGCGTTTGCCCTGGCCCCCCGGATTCTGATTGCCGACGAACCCACAGCCGGACAGGATGAAGCAAACCGGGATCACCTTCTGATGCTGCTGACCCGGCTGGCCCGGAAAACCGGAACCGCCGTCCTCATCATCACCCATGACCTGCGTATTCTTTCCAGGACTGCGGATGCCATGGCGGTGTTCCACCGGGGACGGCAGGTGGAATCCGGACCGGTCAAACAGCTGTTCACCCGTCCGGACCATCCCCACACCCGGGAACTGGTCCGGGCCATGGCGTTTCTGGAATCATGACCATGCCGCTGCTCGAACTGCATCAGGTCACCAAGTCCTATGGCCCTTCCGGGAAAAACACCCCCCGGTCCTGGATCGCATCAGCCTGACGCTTGTCCCCGGCGAAGCCTTGGGGCTGACAGGCCCCAGCGGCAGCGGCAAGACCACCCTCGCCCGCCTCATTCTGGGAATCGAAAAGCCGGACAGCGGCCAGGTCCTGTTCCAGGGAAATCCCGTGACCGATCCCCGGGGACGAGTCAGCCGGCGCTATTTCTCCCGGGTACAGATCATCTGGCAGGATCCCGAGAGATTTCTCAACCCCTACCTGTCCGTTCTGACATCCATCATGGAACCCATGGCTGCCTTTGACATGGGAAATGCGGCATATCGCCGCACCAGAGCGTATGAACTCATGGAGATGATGGCGCTTTCACCAACCCTGGCACGCCACAGACCCGGGCGGCTGAGCGGTGGCCAGTGTCAGCGGGTGGCCATGGCCCGGGCCCTGTCCGTATCCCCGGCACTTCTAATCTGCGACGAAGCCTGGTGAGCCTGGATCTGCCCCAGCAGGTGGCACTCATCCGCCTGCTCAGAAAAATGCAGAACGAGCTGAACTTAAGCCTGTTGTTCATCTCCCATGACAAAGATACCGTCAATGCATTGTGCCCCCGGGTCATTTCCCTGATCTGATCTGGCTTGCCGAACAAAAGAACCCCGGCAACCGGACCGGTTTCGGCATCCCCCCCCTTCAGCCCTGAGCCGGTCACTTATCCGACAGCACGAACCTGTCAGGCAGAACCCATTGAATCAGAAAAGGTCAAAAAGGAAATCCTTCGCTGGTATCGATCTGCGGCATCAGCGGGTCCAAGGCCTTTTCCACGGATTTTTCAGCGGTTTTATGCACAGAGTTCCCATCCACGTAGATGGCTTTGTAGGGTTTGGTGGGGCAGGCGTATTCGCATCCCCCGCACCCGACGCAGATATCCGGAGTCACTTTCGGGATCAACAGGTTGCGGTCCGGCAGCGTCAGGTAATGAACCATGGCCACCGCCTTGGTGGGACAATGCTCGGAACAGGCCCCGCAATTGGTGTGGTCCATATGGACCACACAATTTTCTTTAATGAATCTGGCCACACCGACCTGGGCCTGCTGCTTCTTTTCCCTTGAAAGAGGCAGGATGGCGCCGGTGGGACAAACCTCCAGACAGGCGGTACAGTCATAGTTGCAGTGCCCGGATCCAAAGGCCATTTTCGGCTGCAGCATGCCCGAGGGCCGTAATCGAGAACGCCGGGACCAGAATCCGGGAGGGACACACGGAAACGCAGAGGTGGCAGGCCGTGCACAGGGATGAAACCGCGCCACACTGCCCGATCCCGGAGGTGAAATCGGGCCGGTTCTTGTTTCCGGAATAGTGGTGGGCCGGGACCGGATCACTGGATCGGCTGGATTGAGCAGGCCGGCATCCAACCGGCCTGAACCCATCCCCAGGCCTGCTGCGGCCAGGCAGCGCAGGAACCCCCTGCGCCCGGATGCCGGCAGGTTTTGCCGGACCTGCAGCCGCCAGTGATTCCTGAGGGTAATGTCCTGCCCCGGACAGGCCGCCAGGCAGTTGAAGCAGACCACGCAGCGGCTGACATCCACGGTCTTTTCCTCAAGATTAATGCATCCGCCTTGCAGTCTCTCTGACACTGACGGCAGCTGCCGCAGTCATCCGGTGAAATGCGGATCCGAAACATCGAAACTTTTGAAAACAGCCCCAGCAGTGCCCTACCGGACACAGGGTGTTGCAGTAAAGACGACCGTGGCGGGCACTCAACCATCCCACCGCCATCAGCGTTACCAGGGCAATCCCCGTGGAAACCGGGACGAATACCGGCAACCGAACCCGGTAAAGGGAATGGTTTCCCAGCTGCTCCAGCACCAAGGCCCCCAGGTTGTTTGCCCCCAACACCAGGGGACGGAACAGCGCTGACACGATCCGGCCGAAACTGCTGAAGGGATCCAGCAAGTTGAGCACAAGCCCGCTGCCCGCCAAAAAAACAGCACCGTCAGGATGAGGACGGCATACCAGAGGAAATAATGGGGCCGGGAATAAGAGGACCGGTATCGTTTCCTTTTTTTCCCCGGCCATGAAATCCTTTTCCGGGCCAGTCGGCTGATCAGATCCTGGTATATTCCCAGTGGACATACAAACGAGCAGTAGACCCGGCCGAACACCAGGGTGAGGATCAAAACCAGGATGAATCCTGCCGCTCCGATGGCGGCACTGTCCATAAATTGAAGCAGCGACGGGACAAACTGAAGAAACAGCACCTCGCCGGCAATGGCCCGGAACCCCGAATCCCTGAAATCCAGGAACAAAAAAAGGGCCGGGAGAAAGAACACCAGGGCGAAAAATATCCGCAGCTGTTTGAGATGTCGGATCCTCATCTATTCAGGGTCTGATTCTGTGAGAATCTGATCGTTAGAAGTCCGGGCCAATCAAAGCCGGATCCGGTTGATAGACAGATCCGCCAGGTTCATCTGCCCCAAGTTCATGCCCGAGGCAATCTGGATGTGCCGGATGTCGGCCGGTTCGGTGCCGAACAGTCTGGCGGCCGCTGCATCCGCGGCCACAAAGTCGGTGGAGATCACCTGGGCCTTCATGGATACCACATCATTGACCGATACCCCCCGGGGGCCGTTGCGCATCATGACATTGTAGGCATCCACCACCGTGAGATCCGGGGGCCGGAAAGAGGCAAAATCCGCAATGCACTGATGAAGATCGTTCCGGTGCCAGTACCACCGGTCCCACACCACCCCCATCAGGTTTTTCATGCCGATGGTGACCATGGAGGAGCTGTGGTGTTTCAACACCGGAACATTGATGAACACATCCGCCTCCAGAAGGGCCTCGTGCACCCTGGCACGGGTAAGTCGTTTTCCCATGGGCACGTCCACCTGCTGAAAATACCCTTTGCTGTCACCGGAAATAATTCTGCCACCGGCATCTTTCACCGCTTTTTCAATGCCGCTGTTCCGGTAGGTCCGGGTCCAGTTGTCGCAGGTATGGTCAAACACGGTGACGTTTTTTTGCCCCGGCGGACAGACAGTGTTCCACAATCCGCTTTACCAGTGCCGGATGGGTGTTCCCGGCCCGTTCCGGGGGTACGTCCCAGCCGATGTTCGGCTTGACAAGGACGTTGCTACCCCTGGGAACAAACATCTGGATCCCGCCCATGGCGGCGATGGCATTGTCAAACATCTGGTCCGGTTCCCCGCCCCGGACCGCCACCAGGTCCCAGGCAGGACCCCCCTCTGCCAGGGAGGCGGCCAAGAGCCGGTCCATTTCCGGGAACACCAGCATGGACCCGGCCGCGATCCCGCTGGTGATGGTTTTTTCAAAAAATCTCGTCGATCCATGGCATCGTCTCCTTGCTGTGCTGCTACGATTCAGCCCTCCGGCAGATTCAGGCATAATCATTTTATCTGTTCGTTCCATCGAGCGCAACAGGGTTTTTCTTTTTGATCATGGATCCGGGCACCGAACCTTTCTTGACATTCCAGACAAAAAACGCTGCCTGCCAAAATCAGTGCAATGAATAACCTTCTGGACAGGGCTGGTGCAGGCGCTGGGCACACCCGGTGTAGCTTTCCGTTTTGGCCAGGGTATAGAAGGTTTTCAGCTTGTTCAGATCCACCTGCATGCCGCCCCCTTTAAAACCGTTGTCCCGGGATGGGTATCTCCGCAGGCCACTGGCAGGAAGATTCCTGAGGACCGCCGGAACCGGATATGATTTGCCGGGACGGGCATGGGGGTCATGCAGACCGTTCCCGCTGTTCGGTCACACAATAGACGCCTTCCCCCTTGAAGGCCGGGCGGAAGCACAGGTTGTCCGAACGGCACAGGGCCGGCCGGGTATCCCCGCTGCGCCACCGGTTGATCAGGCCGGGTTCCCGGATCAGAGGCCGGCATAGAGAAAATAATCGGCCACCCCTTCGGCGACCAGTTCCCGGACTTTTTCAAGAGACCGGATCCCGCCCACCAGAATCACGGGAATGTCCAGGGCCTGTTTAAATGCCGCTGCCCCGTCCTGAAAGCAGGCTTCCTTTTCCGGGCTGTTGATGCCCAGCCGGCTGGGGGAAAGGATTTTGCTGGTCAGAAAACCGCCGGACACCTCCACGGCATCGATACCGGCCGCCGCAAGCAGCTGGCCCGTCCTGACGGAATCTTCCAGCATAAGCCCGTTTTCCACATCATCCCAGGCGTTGATTTTCACCAGCACGGGAAAATCCGGCCCTAGTGCCTTCCGGATAGCTGCCACAGCCTCACACAGGGCACGGCTGCGGTTATCCACCGGACCGCCATAGGCATCATGCCGCCGGTTGTAGGCAGGAGACAGAAACTGGCTGAACAGATACCCATGGGCTGCATGAACCTGAACCCCGTCAAATCCGGCTGCCTTTGCCCGTTCCGCAGCCTGCACATAGGCCGTCACCAGGTGTGAGATATCTCGGGGTGAGTTCTTGCCGGGACGTTTTGACAGCCCGTCAAATGCGGACACGGCCCGGGGCGAGGTCCGGGTCAGGGTTTCGGCGGCAAACGTGCCGGCATGGGCCAGCTGGGCCACCATTTTCCGCCGGCCTGGTGCACGGCATCGGTCATGGATCTCAGGCCCGGAATCAGGTCGTCTTTGTATATCCCCATCTGCTTTGGGCCGGCCTGGCCTTCGGGGACCACATAGGCATGGCCGGAAATGATCAGGCCCACCCCGCCTCTGGCCAGTTCGGTCACCGTTTCTGTCAGCCGGGGGGTCACGGCGCCGTCATCGGCAGCCATTCCTTCCCAGGTGGCGGACCGGACAAAACGGTTGGCCAGTGTCATGCCGTTGATCTGTGTGGTGTCGAATAAATCGGTCATATGCTTTCCTGTATCATTCTATTGGTTCAAGGGGTTCACTCTGCTTAATAGAACACATTGGGCATCAGATCAAGGGGTCATTTTCCGACGGCACATAATTGGGGTTTTCCATCCCGTGCCGGCTGTGCTATGGTTTCGGTCAAGCCGAGATCATCAGCAGTAACACGCTTAGAAACAAGGAGGAACGGCCATGCGCATTGTGGGAATTTCGGGCAGTCCTGTCAAAGCAGGGAACCTGGATACCTTTTTGTATCACATCATGACCCTGGCACAGGAAAAAGGCCTTGACATCGAAACCATCCACCTGTCCCATATTCAGGCGTTTGTCACCCTGGACATGATCCCGGCCGCCATCCATTCCTGCGTCAGCCCACTGGGCGCTTCCGCCCTGGCCAGCAGGCATGGTGCCGGTGTCTTTGATCCGGCCGGACATGTGGGAATCCAGGAAGACATTGATGGCTTGAAATCTGCCCGGGCACTGTTGGACAGGGCCGTGGAACCGGCAGAACTGATTCATCCTTCCGGCAGGGCTTCAGTCTAAACAATGAGAACAGTTTCACACGCGAAACCGAAACGAGGGACACTACCGGAACGTCATATTAAAACGATGGCCAACCCAATGGTTCTTTCATCATTCCCTGCCGGCCCCCGGAGCAAACGGCCTTGACCGGCCCATAACCCTTATTGCCCTTATTGGAGATATATGAATCCCTTGTTTGAAGAACTGGATTGTCAGCAGACCCGCCTGGGAGAATTGAGCCTGAGGCGGCGGCGCCTGCTTCAGCTGAACGGGAAAGAGATATACGAAGTAAAGCTGGGGGATCATTTTCTGATGTCCAGCCTGTTTCATGAAGCAGAAACTAAAATGGTGGAACTCAGCTTGGCCATGGCGACCAAAAATGATCTGGCCGTGGTGGTGGGAGGCCTGGGGCTGGGCCATACCGCTGCTGCCGCTTTAGCGGATTCCAGGACCACCTCTCTAGTGGTGGTGGAGTATCTGGCACCGGTGCTTCTTTGGCACAAAGCCCACCTGGTTCCCCTGGGAAACCTGCTGTGCTCCGATCCCCGATGTCGGATGGTCCATGACGATTTTTTTGCTCGGACCCGGAATGCGGACCAGGGATTTGATCCGGACTTCCCCGGAAAAAAACAGGACATCATCCTTCTGGACATCGACCACACCCCCAACCGGCTCCTGCACCGGACCACGCCCGGCTTTATACCCCCGAGGCTTGACGGAACTGGCCGGACATTTGACCCCGGGCGGGGTATTTGCCCTGTGGTCGGATGATCCCCCTGAAAAGGCGTTCACAGGCCTGCTTAAAGCCGTATTCCGGGAAGTCCATGCCCACACCATCCGTTTCGACAACCCGATTACCGGCAGCAGGGCTGAAAACGCAGTGTATACAGCCCGAACCGCTGAATGACACCATCAATGTCGAAGTTTGTTTTTCCTTCTTAAGTGCAGTTCTTGCTTTTTTGTGTTGGTTTGTGTAACGTGAATTTCAACCCGAAGAGTGCCTTTATTGATTTCGCAAGTTTAGACCAAGAGGAGGTAGCGATGGGTGAAGGATCGATCAAAAAAGCCTCGGAACCAAGGCTATCCGGATCTGAAACAGCGCAAAAAAACAGAGGTGCAAAAAACAACAACGATGCGTATCGTGTTCTCTTTGAAAATCTAAGGATGCGATTGTAATTTTAAAGAATGAACAGTTCGTCGACTGTAATCAGGCCGCGTTGGATATGCTGGGCTATCATGATAAGCACAGGCTTCTTAAGACCCATCCTTCAAAATTATCCCCGGATTTTCAATCCGATGGCAGAGACTCATATACAAAAGCAAGGGAGATGATGGATATCGCCCTGAAAAACGGCAGCCACCGATTCGAATGGGAACACATCAGGCAAACGGAACGATCTTCCCCGTGGAAGTCCTTTTAACCGCCATTTCCAATCAGGAAGACAACCGGGTCATTCATACGATCTGGAGAGATATCACCGAGCGGGTGCAGATGGAAAAAGCCCGGCAGGAAGAAAAAGAAATGCTTTTAACCATTCTTGAATGTACGCCTCATGGGATTACATTGATTGACAACCAGGGTAACTACCTGTATGTCAATCCCTATTTTACCAAAATCACAGGATATACACTGAAAGATATTCCCACCAAAACCGTCTGGTTTAACAAAGCGTATCCGGACAAAAAATATCGGGAAAAGGTCTCAGAAACATGGGGCCATGACAGTAATCAATCGGAACAAGAGAAGAGCCGCGAGTTCATTATCAACTGTAAAAATGGCCAGTCAAAACATATTGAGTTCAGATCCACCTTTCTAACGGATCAAAAAATCTCTGTTCTTACCGATATCACCCAGCAAAAAAAAGCCGAGGACGCTTTAAGGGAAAGTGAAGAACGCATGAAAGCCATTTTAATAGCGACTCCAGATCCGATTGTACTTTATAACAACAAGGGGGCGCCGGAATATCTGAATCCGGCCTTTGTCGATTTATTCGGATGGACCATCGATGAATTACGAGGCAAACAAATTCCATTTGTCCCGGATGACCAAGAGAAGATAACTTCTGAAAAATTGAAAGAGCTGTATGACTCTATGAATAAGGTACAGTTTGAAACCAGACGGAACACGAAACAAGGGAACAGCATTTCCGTCATTGTAAGCGCATCGTGCATCAAAAACCTGAGGGGCGGGATATCAAAGCTTGTGGTCATTTTAACCGATATTACTGAGCAGAAGCAGGCCAAGGAGGAATTGAAATTATTAAACTTGAAACTGGCGCATAAAGCCACACACGATTTTTAACCGGAGCCCCGAACCGGCGGGCGATCATAGAGAACCTGAAAAATGAATTGGCCCGTGCTCAGAGGAAACAATCAACGTTAAGCATCGGACTGTGTGACATTGATCATTTCAAGCATGTCAATGATACATATGGACACCACGTGGGTGACGATGTCTTATGTGGTTTTGTTAAAGCCATACAGAATATTCTTCGCCCTACGATCTCATAGGTAGGTATGGTGGAGAGGAATTCCTGATCATTGTACCCGATTCGTCCGGATCGGTTGAGACGGATATTTTCGAGAGAGTCCGGGCTGAAATAGCACAGAATAAAATTAAAACGAAATCCGGTGAAGTCGGCATTACGATCAGTATCGGTGCAACAAACAGCAAAAAAAACAAGACAGCGGATGCTATGCTTACGTCAGCCGATGCCGCATTATACAAAGCAAAGGATAACGGGCGTAACCGGGTGGTTTTTGATGATCAGTAGACAGTGACTTTATGAAAACCATTGTCATCCAATGACCATCCGTTTATCCTGCCACGGAACAGACCCCAGAGATACACCGGCCGTATTTCCAGGTACAGCCGCTGCCGTTTATCTGTAGAAAGCTGCCAGCCTGTCCGCAGAAACCCCCAGATGATACAACAGCCGGATCAGCCAGTTACGAAGGGTACAGGCCGCGATTCCTTCTTTTTTCCACCGCCGGGAAGATGTCACTGATTTTTGTTTCAGGATATGGATGCGGCCGCCCTGCTTTCTGATCCGGGTCATCAGTTCCAGGTCCTCCATGATGGGGATCTCCCTGAATCCGCCCAAACGGTCAAAATACGGTTTTCTCAAAAAAACGCTCTGATCGCCGTAGGGTACCCGGGTCATCCGGGACCTAAGATTGGCCGACCACTCGATGATCTTCAAAGGGAGGCGGTCATCGTCGATCCCCAAAGAAAACGCCCCGCCCACCAGGTCCGGATCTCTTAAGAACAAATGGGTGACCACATCCGCAGCATTCCAAGGCAGCCGGGTATCGGCATGCAGAAACAGGAGAATCTTTGCTTTGGCCATGGCAGCGCCCTGGTTCATCTGGCTGGCCCGCCCTTTGCCGGAACCGACTGACAGAACCTGCGGCAGATGGATCGCTGCAAGGGTCTCTCTTTCAGGGCTGCCGTCCACCACGATGATTTCATGGGCCGGTGCCGGAAAAACCATCTGAACCGTCTCAAGGAATCTGTTAATGGTTTTCGCTTCCCTGAATACCGGTACAATGACAGAAATTCTCACCTCATTGACCGCCTTATCTGTTTTCATTGGTTCGATACCGCAGACATCAGTCCGGTTTCCGCTGACACGGCATGCAGGTCCGCCAGGGTGTCAATGTCCCTGAGCGGCCTCAGCAGGCAGGATCTGCGCTGATCAGCCGCCAGTTTCTCCAGGGTGGTGTCCAGTACCTCTGCCGTGCTCCAGGGAATATCGTCAAACATGCGGGGACAAAACCGGTCCTTTTTCATGGCCACCAGGTAGTATCCCCCGTCCAGGCCGGTCCGATCACAACATCACACACCCCTGTTTTTTGTGCCGCCTCCTCAATCACGGCACTCGGCAGATGGGGCAGGTCACTGCCGGTCAGAATGAGCCGGTCAAATCCTGAGGCAAAGCCCTGTTCAAAAGCATCCCGCATTTTATATCCCAGATCCGGTCCCCTTTGCACGATGTACTGAAATCCGGTGCCAAGCCATTTTCGGAAATCGGAAATCGGATGATCCGGATGGCAGCTGATCACCACATCGAAACCGGTTGACCGGCAGGTTCTCAGCATGATCCGGACAAATTCCCGATACAGTTCCGTAGCTTTTTCCATGCCGATCTGAAGGCCGAGCCGGGTTTTGACCGACCCTGGCCGGGGATATTTGACCATGACAATGATGGCGGCCTGATAATGCATGTGGCTTCCCTCAAAAAAACCGGTTTTCCGCTGCCAAAATTACGCTCAAGCGTAGCATGATTTTTTACGTTGTAAAAGCTCACAATAACCGCTAATTTAACAATCAGGCAAATAAACCGGAACCTGTTCGGAAGTGGTGGATCGATCAAATCAGTACCAATTTTTTTTAAGGATATGATGCCTCGTCTGTTAGACCCATATGTTAAAAAAGAAATGGAACCGCTGAACAACGGAGAATCCCTGCTTAACAAAGCGCTGGTTTCAGGAAAAACCGCTTTGTTTTGCTGGGAAGGCGGAAAAACAAAAGCCAGTCTCAGTCAGTCCTACTATCTTTTGCTCGGATATCCTACTGACACACATAGCCCTCACAGCGCCATTGTTGACCACATCCATCCTGAAGACAGGATCAAAACCGAATCTGAGTTGAAAAAATGTTTTGACCAGCAGTTAAGTCAGATTTCTTTGGAATTCAGGTCCATAGACAAAACCGGCCGGCCCTTGAGGATGTTTTTCAACGGCAGGATGACATCGTCTGGCAAAAAGCCTGAACGCAAACTATTGCTGGGGATTGTTTCCAATATTTCAACGCATCAAGAAACGGAAAAAACACTTGCTGAAAAAGAAAGACGTCTGGCAACCCTGATGAATCATCTGCCGGGAATGGTATACAGGAACCGGATGATCAAGGGAAAGTGGACTGCGGAGTTTGTCAGTGACGGCATAACCGCCCTGCTTGGGTATGACAGGGAACATTTCCTGGCCAATCGGAAAGTGATTTACTCCCAGCTGATTGAACCGGATGTCAGAAGGGATATCTGGAAAACCATAGACGAATCTATCAGGAAGAACCGGCCCTTTGAGCTGGTATACCGTATCAACACCGCCACAGGAAATTATAAATGGGTGTGGGAAAAAGGAGAGATTCTGCTGGATGATGCGGGTGCGCCTCTGTTAATGGAGGGCTTCATGATGGATATTACCACATTCAAGCATGAAGAATTCAGGCTTCACTCCTTTATCAAATCAGCCAGCCGGGAGAGATACCGGTTTGGTGACATTATCGGTAAAAGCCCTGAAATGCAAAAATTTATGAATATATTTCTACAGCTGCCACCAGCGATGCCAGTGTCATCATTTGCGGTGAATCCGGTACCGGAAAAGAACTCGTAGCCAGAGCCATTCACAATGCAGGCAACCAGCGCAAAGCTTCTCTGATCATCGTAAACTGCGCAGCCATATCCGAAAAACTGCTGGAAAGTGAATTTTCGGATATAAGAAGGGGGCGTTTACAGGAGCCGGCAGGGATAAGGGCGGCTTTCTGGCGGCGGCGGAAGGCGGCACGCTTTTTCTGGATGAACTGGGCGACATCAGTCTTGAATTCCAGGTCAAACTGCTTCGGGTACTGGATGGTCATGGGTATACACCGGTCGGAGGAAACAAAAACCAACATGCCAACGTCCGAATCATCGCCGCCACAAACAGAAATCTGGAAAAACTGGTCAAACAGGGCAGAATGAGAAAGGATTTTTATTATCGCATTCATATCATTCCGATTACGTTGCCGCCGTTAAGAGAAAGAAGGCAGGACATCCCTCTCCTCATTGATCACTTCCTTGAAAAACACAGGCGACCCGGGTCTGAAGAAAACATCCCCGGCAGCATCCGTCAGGCAATGTATGAATACAACTGGCCCGGCAATATCAGAGAACTGGAAAATATCATCCAGCGATATCTTGTGATGGGTACCCTGGGTCCCTTTGATAATGCCCTGATGCATGACCGCAAACCAAACGGACGGCCCGAGATTTCTGAATCATATTCTACTGGGGATCTGAGAACAATCCTGGATCTTACAGAAAAACAGGTGATTCTGAACACATTACGAAAAAATCAATGGCGGAGGGGCGACAGCGCCCGGGAACTGAACATCACCCCGAGAACTCTCTACCGGAAAATGATGTATCATCGGATAAAACCGACCTGATTCGGACATTTTCGTCTGCTCCGTATATCCTCACTATATTCAAATAGTTACCTATAAAAATTAAATATTCGGACATTAACGCCGATTTTTTATTTTGTACGCTCTGTCGCATTAATCCAAACTTATATATAAAATTCAAATGGTTATGTTAAATATTTTGCCTGGCATGGTATTTGATATCTTCTATTGTTTTAAAAAACCGTATTTTCGGCATCAGAGTTCAGCAATGACCGGCTGGAACTGTGCTGAAAAAAATCAGCAACCTATCCACATTTGACGGAAAAAAAATGATGAACCAGACATATGATGCCGTTATTATCGGCGCTGGAATTATGGGATGCAGCATTGCATACGAACTGTCCAAAAAAAGGCTGGAAAACATTAACCATCGACAAACTGGCTGCATCAGGGCATGGCTCAACAGCAAATACATGTGCGGTCATCCGGGTCCACTATTCCACAATTGACGGAACGGCTGCTGCATATGAAAGTTACAAATACTGGGAAAACTGGGCTGAATACATCGGTGTTCAAGACCCTCTCGGTCTGGCAAAACTGATCAAGCGCGGGGTCATGGTAATGAAATCCACTGCCAATGATCAGCTCAGAAAAATCAAGCGCATGATGGCAGAACTGGGCATCGCCTATGAAGATCTGACATTTGAAGCGGTTAAGGAAAAATGCGGCATGCTTGATGACACCAGTTATCATCCCCCCCGCCGTCCTGATGATCCTGAGTTTGGCACACCCAATGAACGCCCCCTGCAGGGCGCCATCTATTACGAAGAAGGCGGATATATCTCTGATCCGGTTCTGTCGGTTCACAATGTCCAGGTTGCGGCCGAATCCCATGCGCACAGTTTAAATTCAATGCAGCCGTCATGGATATTATCAAAAATGGAACCCGGGTATCCGGGGTAACCCTGGAGGATGGCACCGTCATACATGCACGGGTAGTAGTCAATGCAGCCGGGCCCCATTCGTTTGTCATCAACCGGATGGCCGGCATAGAGAAACAATGAAAATCAAAACCCGGGCGCTTCGCCATGAAGTGGCCCATCTGCCGGCACCAGAGGGGGTTGACTATGAATCGACGGGCTGTCCCAGTTCTGACAGCGATATCGGTGCCTACTGGCGTCCTGAAGTCGGCAATCATATTTTAACCGGAAGTGAGGACCCGGAATGCGATCCCAAAGAGTGGATTGCTAATCCAGATGAGTTTAACAGAAACCTGACCGAACAGGCCAGGGCCCAGGCCCTGCGGCTGGCACAGAGAATACCGACCATGCCGATTCCCAGCCGGATTCAGGGCGTTGTTGACCTGTATGATGTTTCTGACGACTGGATTCCCATCTATGACAAGTCGGATCTGCCGGGATTTTATATGGCGGTCGGCACCTCAGGCAATCAATATAAAACGCCCCGGTTGTTGGAAAAATGATGGCCCATCTCATTGAACAGTGTGAAAACGGCAGGGACCATGACAACGATCCGGTGGTCTTTCATCTTGAAAAAACCGGTCATGATCTAAACATGAAGTTTTACTCCCGGCTCAGAGAAATCAATCAGGAAAGCAGTTTTTCCGTACTGGGATGATGCCCGGCCCTTTGCCGGAAAAAAAGATATTCATTGAGGTAAACACCATGATGACACCAGGTATCATCCATTCACAGGGGGTACGATTAAAGATCCTAAGTGACCCTCAGCTGGATGAAATCATTCAATCCGCCTATACCATTGTTGAAAGCACCGGATTCAGAATTTCAAAAAAAACGGCCTGTCAATTGCTGGAAAGTGCCGGAGCCACCGTGATTGATGATCTGGTATATGTCCCCCGGGCCGTTGTTCAACACTGCTTTAACACGGCACCCAAGGGGATTCAGATATATAACCGGCTTGGAGAGCCTTCCATGAAGTTGTGGGGCAACCATGTTTATTATGGCACTTCAACCGCCAGCCCGCGGACCAGAAACGCATTGACAGGAGACATTCATCCGACACGGGTTGAAGATATATCCATTGGCGCGAAACTGGCCGATGCACTGCCCAACATTGATTTTGTCATGCCGTTCGGTTCTTCCCAGGACGTGGATTCAAATGTTGCGGATTTATATGAATTTGAAACAGTGGTCCACAATACTGTCAAACCCGTCATTTTTTGCGGTTATACGCCGATGGGAGTTGAAACGGTATTTGAAATGGCCGCCACCGTGGCAGGAGGAAAAGAACGGCTAAAGAAAAGGCCGTTTATTATTTCTTATCCTGAACCCATCTCCCCAATGACCTACCCCGAAGAGATCATCGACAAGATGTATGTGTCGGCGGACTGGGGAATCCCCCAGATTACATGCGGTGCCGGTCAGCTGGGAGGCACTTCGCCGGTCACCCTTTCAGGGAGCCTGGTTCAGATGCTTGCCGAAGCCATGATGACGGTTACACTGGTCCAGCTTTACAAGCCGGGAGCACCCATGTTCCTGGCTGCCAACTTTGGAATGTTCGACATGCAGAGCGGATTATGCGGAATGTCGTCTCCCGAAGGATGCCTGCTGCATGGTGCCCTTGCGGAAATCGGCCGGCATTTCGGCCTGCCCAGCTGGGGATATGCCGGCACAACCAATTCCAAAGTTCTGGATGCCCAGGCCGGCATCGAAAGTGCCTTGACAATGATGGCCCAGGGGCTTGCCGGGGTGAACGTGATTCATGATGTGGGGTATATGGACATGGGGATGATCTGTTCCGCGGATATGCTGGTAATGGGAGATGAGGTGGCAGGGTTTATCAAACGATTTGCCGGCGGGATTTCTACCGAACCGGATCAGTTGGCACTCAGCGTCATCCAGAAGGTGGGGGCCGGAGGGAATTATCTGCAGGAAAGGCATACATTCCAGCATTTCAAATCATGCTGGTATCCGGAGCTCTTTGCCCGGGGAAGCTATGCCGGCTGGGAAGCTGCAGGGAAAAAAAATCTGGCAGACAAATGTAATGAAAAAGTCCGGCAGATCCTTGAAACCCATACCCCCATCCCGCTGGCACAGCCGATAAAAGAAACCGTTGAACAAATCAGAAAAACAGGAGAAAAAAAAATAATGAAACAGATGGCGTTGAACGCATAATGCTAAGCCGTGTCACCTGATAGACCCGGGCAATCGGTTTTCAGTCTCTACCAGACAAGCCAGACGAAATGACTGAAGATGAGCTGCCACAACAACCATACAGATGATGTTTCAGGAGGAAGTCATGAAATCAGCAGGATTCAAAAAAATGATTATCGCCATGGTCAGCATTGCTGCCGCCTTCACTTTTACCCATGCACTGGCAGGGCCGGCCAAACTCACGATGGCCGTTGATGTCGGTTCCAAAGAGACCCCTCCCGGCCAGTCTGTCACAAACTGGGCCAACATGATCGAAACCCGGTCAGAAGGTCAAATAAAGGTGGATGTATTTTACGGCGGGGAACTTGGCGGGCAGCAGGAAGTCTTTGACAAACTGCTGATGGGAGATATCGACCTGATGCTCCACTGGCCCCTGGCCACGTATGATAAACGCATGGCCGTCCTGTACACACCATACATGGTCAAGGACTGGGAAGACGCACTGGATGCGTTTCAAACCGGGGGCTGGTTGAACCTGACCTTAGGAGCATTGTTCGAAAAAGCGGGTCTGAAATATCTGGGAACATGGCCGGAAGGGTTCAACGGCGTGGCAACAAGAAAGGCCTACGCCACAACACCGGAGGCAGCAGCCAGGATTAAGGTGCGCGTCCAGCCCACGTTTCCCAACATGGAAATCATGCAGGCACTGGGGTACAACACGGCAACCATTGACTGGGGCGAACTCTACACCGCCATTCAAACCGGGGTCGTGGATGGGGATTCAGGCAATATCATCTTTTGGGATTATGAATATTTCAGGGATGTACTGGATTACTTTGTTTTTACCAAGCATCAGTTCATAACAGGACAGATGAACATGAATCTGGATGCCTGGAACCGGCTGAGCCCGGAACATCAGCAGATTGTCAGGGACACAGCCGGCATCATCATGGAAGAACAGTTTAAAAGCGCCAGAATGACCGATGAGATCTACCACAGAAAAGCGGAAGAAACTGGAATAGAGATTATCTCACTGACCCCCAGGAATATGAAACGAACATGAAAACGGTTCGGGCGAAAGTATGGCCGAAGATGGAAAAGTATGTAGGTGCCGAAATCATGACAGCTATTCGCAGGAAGGTGAACGAACAGTAGAAATAATTGATCATTCGTCTTGCCCGGAATTGAGACGGATCTGCTAACAGGGCGTTTGGGATGATTTCTCATTCAGATCAGGCGCCCTGAAATATTGCCGGAGGCAGAGATGGAAGTATTAAAACGCATCCATTCCATACTGAGATTTCTACTGAAATATATCGCGATCTTTTTAAATCTGTCAATCATGGGATTAATTCTCATTGACGTCGCAGCCAGATACATCTTCAATCAATCATATGCAGAAGCATCTGAATTAACACTGATTCTGGCCATGTGGCTTTACATGCTGGGGGCTGTCATCGCCTCGGACCATAACACGCACCTACGTGTTGAGATTTTCGGACTTTTGTTCAAAGGCAAAAAAAGATGGCCGCCCACCGTGTAATGATTGCAATGCTAAACCTGGCAATCGTCTTATTTTTATACGATGGGCTTATGACCTGGTTGACTGGGCAGTTCGCCGGCCGCAGATGTCGCCGGTGCTCAACGTGCCCTGGATTGTCTCCCAGGTGAGCATATTACTGGCAAGCCTTCTGATAGGGGTTTTCTGCATCCGGGAAGTTGTCTGTTCCGCCCTTGAAGCATATAGACTTCTTTCCTCTGGAAACATTGATCTGGAAAAATCTTGAATAGACAGATTGAATAAGGAAAAAATTCATGGAAGCAGCAATTGGAATCGGCACATTGATCGTTCTCATGATTGTCGGTGTGCCCATCGCATTTTCCTTTGCCGGCATGACCGTTGTGTTATGCCTCCTGGCCGATGTCAACATGGCTTCTCTGATGATAACCGGTTTCTGGTCAATGAATTCGGTCGTACTCATTGCACTGCCGCTTTTTATTTTGACCGGTTATTTAATGCAGAGCGGCGGTCTTGCCGACCGGCTCATCGATTTCATCGAGTCTATAATCGGACGCGTCCGGGGAGGATTAGGGGTTGCACTGATACTTTCCTCGGCAATTTTCGGTGCCATATCAGGCACGGCCAGCGCCGCGGTGGCCTCCATTGGAAAAGTCATGATCCGCCCCATGGAAAAACGCGGATATGCCAGACGTTACTCAACCGCACTGCTCGGCATTTCCTCTCTATTGGGTATTTTGATACCGCCAAGCATCACCATGATCTTATTCGCCGCGGTCACCAGGCAATCGGTTGCCGCCTGCTTTGCCGCCAGTATCGGGCCGGGGATTCTTTTAATCATTGGTCTGTCGGTCGCCAACCGGTTTCTTTATGGACGTTACCGTCCTGCGGAAAAAACCCATTATATTTTTTCAGAAAAAAAGCTCCCTGAATTTAAAAAATCGAGTGCCCGAGCCATTCCGGCATTAATGTTACCGTTTATCATTTTAGGAGGAATCTACGGCGGAATTTTCACGCCGACGGAAGCGGCTGCGGTTGCTGCTTTCAGCGCGTTGATCATAGGTTTTCTCATCTACAGAGACCTTTCGTTCAAACAGTTTATCGCCAGTGTTTCAGCAGCTTCGGAAACCACGGGTATCATGCTGATTATTTTGCTGTTTTCTCTGGTTGCCGGCCGGGTTTTACCATACTGCGCGTCCCCCAGGAAATTACCAGCTTCATGATGCTCACATTTCACGAACCTTGGATGGTGCTCCTGGCGGTCAATTTTTTCTTAATCATAGCCGGAATGATCATGGATGATATCAGTGTCACCGTGATCATTTCCCCCCTGTTACTGCCCTTGATGATGAAAATAGGGGTACATCCGGTCCATTTCGCATCCATCGTCGCCACCAGCGTCGTCATTGGGCCAACAGCCCGCCCACCGCCCTATCTTGTATATGGCCTGCCGTATCGGAGAATGTGAGATTCACGAGACCGTGGGGCCGGCCGTCATCCTAATGGCATTCATTGCTCTGCCGGTGGCCTTGGTCACCACTTATCTCCCTGACATTTCACTTTTCATTCCCCGCCTGTTCGGGTTTATTAACTAAGTAAAAACAATTGATACCCAAGCATATCAAATGCGGCTCCGGAAAGTGATGGGCGTTATTCATCTTAATACGCCGGATCGTGTCCCGCTGGTCCTTGAATATGCCGGATTTGCGGCTCGGGCGGCCCGCACAAGAATGGCTGATTTTTTCTCTTCCCGGATCCGGTGTGTTCAAACACCGGGATGCAGGGCAGTGAAAAGAGCTCCGGCGGGCCGTTAGGCTGCCGGAGCTGGTCGTAACATTCAAATACATCGTTATCGTTGCAATAGGCCGAGGCTTTTTTCAGACCCGGTTCCGTCACAAAATCACTCCGCAGAAATATGACTGGCATTCCTGCCCTGCCATATTCATAGCAGACAATACGCGATCAGTTGACTGTTCAGGTTTAAACATTACCCCGACACAAAGCGCAAATCAAGGCCGGCCTGGGGTGCCCGGCACAGGGCTGTCCGTTCACGGCCGGTTTCAGAAATGTACAAGGTCAGTTTCAAATTGCCGTATGACGGATAAAATGCTAAGAAGTTCTGAATTGATGAAGCGCCTGACGGCATCAACCGTTTCTATGGCAGAAAAAATGAATCCATACTGTCGACAACCCGGAATTTCAGCACTTGAAAAACATAAACAATAACGAACATGGTACCCATTGAACAGGCACCGCCTTAAAAATCCAATCGTGCTGATGCCGCTCATCAATACGGCGGGGGCGGTGTCCACCTTTGTCTATTTTTATTATATTCTTCCCGGGGAACTGCGGAAAGACAGCTTCCCTGGGAATACAGCGTGCTGTTTTTTGTGGGTGCCAGCCTGGTACTGTTCCTGTTTTTTATCCTTTTAAGGAAGGGATCTCGCCGGGAATTGTTTGATATAGCAGAGGGCAGGACAGATATTGCCAGCCTGGAGCCGCATGTCCGAATGTACCACCAGAGAGAGGCCATGCAGCTGCCTTTGACGTTGACAGCCGTCACTTTCGGGGTATGGATTCTGGCAGGATTTATCTTTGGATTTCTGGATCCGGTCATTGCATCCCACATATTTGATGTTCCCATGGAGAATCTGGTTCTGTGCCTCCGGCAATTTTTTGGTATTACCATACTTGGGGGCGGGGTGACCTGCATCGTCCAGTTTTTTGCCCTGGAAAACGTCTGGCGGGAATCACTGCCCCATTTTTTTCCTGACGGCAAATTGAACCGTATCACACATGTCTTCCGCATCAGTGTCCAAAAGCGGTTTTTACTGGGAGTCATGGGCATTGCATTCATCCCGCTGCCCGTGCTGGGCACGACCATCTCTTCAGCCATTCACCAAATCCACATGGCCGATGCCGTGACTCGCAGCCGGATCATGAATTCCCTTTTCTGGGAACTGCTTTTCATCTCCCTGGATTGCATTGCCATTGCCTGCATTCTGGCCTACCTGCTGGCCAAAGCCGTGTCCGTGCCCCTGGAACAGATCCGTACGGCCATTCAATCGGTGGAAGACAGTAATCTGGATACCCGGGTTCCCATTTTGTCCAATGATGAACTGGGCGAGGTGGCGGAAGGAATGAACCGGATGATTGACAGTCTCAGGGAAAGCCGGCGGGCGGAAGAAGCGTTCGGCCGGTATATGGGAAATGAAATCCGGGATGCCATCCTGTCCGGGGATATATCGCTGGAAGGAGAGATGAAACGGGCCACCCTGCTGTTTTGCGATTTGAGAAACTTTACCGGCATGGTGGAGAGCACCCACCCCCGCCAGGTCGTCCAGATCCTGAACCAATATTTTGCCCGGATGACCCGTGCCATCACAGATCACCAGGGGCTGGTTCTCCAGTATGTGGGAGATGAAATCGAGGCTGTGTTCGGCACTCCCGTGGCCATGGACGACCATCCGGAAAAAGCGGTAAAGGCCGCCCTTTCCATGCGTGCCGGTCTGGAAGCTTTGAACCGGACACTCGTGGAACAGGGATTTCCGCCCCTGGTCCATGGTATCGGCATCCATTCCGGCGCCGTTCTGGCCGGCAATATCGGCAGCCTGAAAAGATGTCCTATGCCCTGGTGGGAGACACGGTGAACACGGCATCCCGCCTGGAAGGACTGACAAAAGACCACGGGGTAGACATCATCATGAGTCAGACCACTTATAATTTGCTCACCGGAAATTACAGCACTGAACAACTACCGCCGGTCAAGATCAAGGGGAAAAAAGAGGGGTTAATGATTTACCGGCTGATATCATGACACAGAAGGAAATACCGATGATTTGTTTAGACATCCCCGGTGCGGAGAAAAAAGAGATCCATCATCTTGTATTTGATTACAACGGGACCATCGCCATCGACGGGATCCTGATTCCGGGGGTCAAGAAAGCGATCCGGTCCCTGGCCGGCCGGGCCAAAATTCATGTCATCACGGCGGACACTTTCGGATTTGTCACCCAACAGGTATCAGACATCAATTGCGAGGTCGCGATCATCCCCCCAGGAGACCAGGCACAAAGCAAGCTGGATTTCATCAAGAAGCTCGGGGTGCAACACACTTTGTGCGTGGGCAATGGCGCCAACGATCAACTGATGCTCAAGCACGCCGCCATCGGGATTGCCGTTCTGCAGGAAGAAGGCCTGGCCACGGCTGCCCTCTTTGCCGCCGACCTGGTGGTCAAAGATGTTCTGGCGGTATTCTCCCTGCTGAAAACACCGGAGCGGATCATGGCCACCCTAAGAAACTGATCCACCAGAGCCATCTGACAATTAACCGTGGTGGATGTGATTTCGCAGCGGTGGAGAGAGGAACCACAACAACAGTCCGACGAAGCCTGTTTATGGTATTGCGTGAAAGGACAACACAGGGATGAGTTTTTTAATCTCAGAACCCTGCGTCGGGTCCAATCCTACCCACCATATGTGTCTCCCCGCGTGATAGTGGGTTCGATCATTCCTCGATTCCGTCCTCAAATGCCCGCCAATCGTAGATCTCTTGCCTTAAAGCTTTATCACGATCGGCTGCCCGGCAAACAGCTGCCACCGAGTTATCTCGATCCTTTAATTCCTGTTCCAGCAAACGCGTAGCAAGACGAGATCGGTGACGGGCAGGTACTGCCGCCAGGAATCGACGAGCCACTTCCTCGACTCCTAAGAGTTGGCCGATTTTGAACGCACCCATCCCCAAGTGAGACATGAAAATCCCCATTTTTAATTAAATGATAAACTTGCCATGCTCACTGCACTTGCCTTCCATTGAGGGCGATTGCGCTCGGTGGAAGGCATTCGTAATGTGTATTATTTTATCACTGTTTCACTCAATGTATAAAGAACTTTTCTTGTTATGACAACCACAGAATCACTCATTCATGAAATCCGGCAGTCTGCAGCTGAAGTATGAATAATTTAAGGGAAGACAACCCGATTTTAAGGAGGCCGGCAGCAAAAGGATATCATTGCTGCATAAAAGGTCAAGAGGATGATACAACATGACACAAGGGTCCAACAACGTCTCATCCGGGAGACTGCGTTTGTAACTATGCGGTCAGTCGCCGCTGACAATAATTAATTGCGCTGAACAGATAGCAACTCCTGTCTACGGCTATTAACACATGCACCGGGGCAAATGGCAGCCCCACAAAAGAGTGAGGACGGAAGCGTGACGCGACCTGTTGGATGGAGGGAAAAGGATAATTCGTGAACGAATTAACTCTCAACATAAGCTTTCTCATGGAAGTTACAAGCTTTTTTGCATTTTTATTTTTCAAGTCATGCCGGACCCGGATGAATAGCGAAGGTGTTCCTTTGGTCAATGGCCGTTCAGATCTGAAAAAACCGCGCCTCTCTTTTGGCAATGGGACAGCAATTGCTTGAAACAGCTGTTTTTCGCCAGCAGGGATTCAGTCCGGTGGCCGGGGTCATTTCTTCCGAGGTCGGGCTCTTTTCTGAGATCATCTTTGCAAGCCGCTTCAGAATCTCGTTGTTCTGGGTCCGGTGGGGGGTGATGATGGCCATCCGGTCCGGGGAAACCCCGTGGCCGCATATCAAGCGGCAGGCCAGTGCGGCCAGGAGATCAGCCTCTTCATCGGACTGCTGGGAACATCCCTGGTGGTCAGTCAGAATGAGTGTGACCGGTTTTTCCGGATCCAGGATATGGTCGACCCACCCGTTGTCACCCAGGGGGTCATGATATCCTTCCTTTACAGGATATAGGTAAACCTTGCCCGCCCCACCTCCGGGGCAGGGGTAAGAGCCTTCCCATACCAGGTTTTGGAAGGAAACGCGCAGATTTCCCTGTTCATCCGATAGGTGGTGTTCAGGGTGACCCGGTGACACGCCGGATATTGGTTCCGGATATGGGTCAGAATGGAACCGCTGAACCGCACCCCATACTTTCTATCCTTTCCGCCCTCTTCATCCGCCCTGTTCTCTTTGTCGTCATAGGTCCCCATGACAATGGGAGGCAGCTGGTGCTCATCCCCCAGAAACAGAAAATTCCCCCTGCCGTAAATCAGGCTGAGCAGGGCCTGGGGCACCGGCACCTGGGAGGCTTCGTCAAAGATGATCCAGTCCAGGGCCGAAGGAAACCCCTGGTCTTTGCTGTTGAAAAGCGAATAAAACCCGTATCCGGTGGCACCCAGGATCAGCCAGGGCCGGGCCGGAAGATCGCCGGCATCCTGTACATATTCCACTGCCGGTGCAGGCCGTCCATCGGCCCACACCTTTCCTTTGCCAGGGATGCAGGGAGCCGACTGATCCGTTTCAGGAGACCTGTTTTCCCCCATTTCACGCACCGGCCCGGAAAAATCCCGGACAGATGCCGGGCCGATAGCTGAACCACTTTTTCCAGCACCGTGTCTATCGCCTGGTGGGTCAGGGCACTGACACCGATGCGAAGCGGTCTGCCGGCATCATGGGCAGCCAGTATCAGGGGCGATGATGATCCAGCCCAGAAGATGGGTTTTCCGGTACCTGGCGGTCCCTGGATCAGGCCGGTCCGGTACCGGAACGGCAGCATCAGGGCTTGCTGCTGGGCAGAGTTCAGCCCGCGGTCATCCCGGGCCAGCCATTGTTCCGCCCAGCCAAGGGCAGATGCCGGCTGCCCTTGAAGCACATTGCCTGCCAGAAGACGCCGAACATGGCGGTGTTTTTCATCTGAAAACAGGGCTGAGGCCGCATGGATCATCTTATCCCGATTCCAGTCCTCCATGTCCTCTTCAAGGGAATAGAACAGATCTTTCCGGCATCTGATTCCCCTTTGCAGTTTCAAAATTTCAATCAGCCCTGTTTTACACACCCGCCGGAAAAATTTCAATACAATCATACCACCTTTTCCGGATCCGCTGCACCGAAGACCGACGGTGACAACAACCCGAGCCGTCTTTGGACCTGCTTTGTAAACGCCCAAAACTTTTTGCAGCGCCGGTTGCAAATGTCAATATGATCGTTGACAATGTAGATCATGGGTGCCAAACTATCGCGATAAGAAGGGTATTAGGTTATGAATATTGAATCAGAGAGAGAGGAAGGCGACAGGTGGATAGCCGAAGTAATAGGTCTACCCGGTGCCATGGCTTACGGCGCGACACGGGAGGAAGCCATGGCCAGGGTTCAAACCCTTGACCTTCGAATTTTAGCTGATCGTGTAGAGCACGGCGCAGCTGTTCCTGAGATAACACAAGTCTTCGCACTTTCAGTGTGAGCAAATGGCCGTCAAAGAAAGCTCGGGATGTATTCGCGGCATAAGTTTTCAAAGTCCGGAAAAATTTTAAATATTCAAACAATCCAAACATGATATTTTCGTTTAACCCAGACCAAATCTTGCGGAATAGTTGACCTTTTACTCCCCACAGGATACCGGCGTGTCATGAGGGATGACCCGGCCGGTTCCCAGCATGGTGATGTCCTTGACCACCACATACAGGGCCGGGACAAACACCAGGGTAAGGATAGTGGCGGCTGCCAGGCCGAAGCTGATGCTGACGGCCATGGGGATGAGGAATCTGGCCTGGAAACTGGTTTCCGTCATGAGCGGTGCCAGGCCTGCCACTGTCGTCACCGAGGTCAGCAGGACCGGCCGGAACCGGTTACGTCCGGCTTCGAACACGGCATCGAACACGGCCTCACCGCTCCGGACCCGGGCATTGATAAAATCGATCAGGATCAATGAATCATTGACCACAATGCCGGAAAGGGCCACAATCCCGAAAATGGAGATCATGGTGATGTCCAGTCCCATGATGAAGTGCCCCGCGATGGCCCCGACCAGGCCAAAAGGAATGGCACACATGATGATCACGGGCTGGATATAGGATCGGAACTGGCTGGCCAGCAGCAGAAAAATCACCATGGCTGCCACGGTAAACCCTTTTATCAGGCTTTCCATGGATTCCTGGCTCCGCTGGGTCTGGCCTTCCAGGTCATAGGATACTCCCGGATATTTCCGGTCGAGTTCAGCCAGATAACTGCCTTTCAGGCCCTGGACGATTTTCCGGGCATTGGCTTTCTCTTCATCAAGGTCCGAGGTCACGGTGATGACCCGGCGGCGGTCCACCCGCTGGATGGTCGAGTATCCCCGCTCCGTGGTGATCCCGGCCACCTGGTTCAGCGGGATTTCCCGGTTGTCCCGGGTCCGGATTCTCAATTCATCGATACTGGCCTCGGTCCTGCGTTCCGGCTCTGAATACCGCACCATGACCTTGATGTCATTTTTTCCGCGCTGTACCTGGAGGACTTCGTCCCCGTAATAGGCCTGCCGGATCTGGGTAGCGATATCCGCCATGGTTATCCCTAAGGCTTCTGCGCCGGGTTTGATGACTATCTGCTTTTCCATCTTCCCGGGCCTGAAGTCATCGGTGATGTCAAAGGTCCCCGGATATGAGGCGATTTCTGCCTTTAGGTCCTTTACCGCTGCCGCAAGCATCTCAAGATCGTCTCCCTTCAACCGGATCTCGATGGGGCTGCCGCCCGGTCCGCCGCCGATAATGGTAAAGGTGAGCTGCTCGGTCCCCAGGATATCGCCGGTCAGTTCCCGCCACCTGGCCGTAATTTCAGGTGCAGGGATCCCGGGCCGGACGGCAGACGGCTGTACCTCGATCCAGACCTCGCCGCAGTGGCCGCCGTATACACCCGGTTTCCAGTCCCGCCGGGGAATCACCCCGACCATGGAAAAAGTGTTGATGACCAGGTCCTGGCTGCCCCGGACCCGGTCCCTGAAATGATCATTCAGGGCAAAGGCCCCTTTTTCTATCTGCTGGATCGTCTTTTCCGTGGTTTCAAAGGGAGTGCCCAGCGGATAAATCGTTTCACATATCATCCAGTTGGAATCATTTTTTGGAAAAAAGGTATACGGCACATGGCCCCCTGCGATCAGCCCCAAACTGACAATGAGGCATCCCACACCCAGGGCCATCGTGAAATACCGGTTTTCAACGCAGTACCGTAATACCGGCAGATAAAGACGGTGAATCCCCCAGTTCAGCGCTTTTTCCACCCGCAGCCGCAGCCAGGCATGCCCGTCTGACAGGTCTTTTTTGACCCACTCATACCAGAAAAACAGGGCCCGGTACCATCGGGGCCTGAACGGCGCCCGGATGTCAGGGTCCCGTCCAGGTGGGCCGGCAGAATCAGGAACGCCTCAACCAGGGAAAGGGCCAGAATACAGATCACGACCTTCGGCATCACGGAAATGAATTTGCCCATGATCCCCTCGATGAAAAGGAGCGGGGCAAACGCCACAATGGTGGTGGTCACGGCCATGACCACGGCCCCTCCGACCTGATCCATGGCGGCCATGACCGCCTCTTTGGGACGTTTGCCCTCGGAATAATGGGTATAGACGTTCTCCCCCACAATAATGGCATCATCCACCAGGATCCCCAGGGTCATGATAAACCCGAACAAGGAGAGCATGTTCACGGATACCCCATATACTCGAGTACCAAAAACGCCCCCATAAAGGTGATGGGGATGCCCGAGGCCACCCAGAACGCCAGCCCCAGATCCAGGAACAGCGCCAGCACGACAAACACCAGGACAATGCCCTGGATACCGTTTCTCAGCAGCAGGTCGATCCGGTCCTGGACCAGATCCGCCATGTTATACCAATGTCCCAGTTTCACGCCTTCGGGCAGAGAACTGCGGCGTTCCTCCAGGTAGGAGAGTACCTGCTCTGAAATGGCGATGGTGTCCTGGGAATCGGTCCTTTCGACCACCACCAGTGCGGCAGGCTGCCCGTTGAACCGGGGCTTGACATCCGTGTCTTCAAACCCGTCTTTCACCTGTGCCACATCCCCCAGCCGGATGGTGGTGCCATCTGGCCTTGTCAAAACAGGAATCTGCTCGTACTCTTCCCCAACATATTTTTTCCCTTGGCCCGGACCAAAAACTCCCCCCCCCGGGGTCTTGATTTTCCGCCGGGCAGCTCAAGGCTTCCGGTCCGGACCGCAGCCGCCACCTGGTCAAAGGACAGGTTGTAGGTCCGCAGGCTTTCCTCAGATATTTCCACGGAGATTTCAAACTCCCGGACCCCCACCAGGGAGGCCAAGGATATCTCATCGGTTTCCACCAGGTCATCCCGGATCTTTTCCGCAGTATCCCGCAACACCCGCTCGTGCACATCCCCGTAGACTGCCACATAGATGGCCGGTTCATTGTTCTTGATCTCTGTGACCACCGGGTCTTCCGCCTCTTTCGGAAACGTGTCGATCAGGTCGATCTCGGTTCTGACCTCGTTCAGTTTTTCGCTGATGTCCGTACCGCCCACAAGCTCGATGATCACCGACCCATTGCCCTCAATGGCGGTGGAATACATGGTCTTCACATCTTCCAGGCTCTTGAGCTGCTCTTCGATCCTGATGCAGATGCCCTCTTCGACCTCTTCCGGGGAAGCCCCGGGATAAGGGACGAAAATATGAATCATGTCCATTGAAAACTGCGGGAACATCTCGCGCTTCATGGTCATGGCCGTATACAGCCCGGCAACGATCAAAAACACCATGATCAGGTTGACACTGACCCGGTGTTCCACGGACCATCTGCCCAGGGCTTTCATGGGGTGCCTTCCTGACGATCCGCCGGTTTGACCGTGACCGCCATGCCGTCAAAAGCCCCGGGCAGCGGCGATGACACGATGTGATCCCCGGGCGTCAGTCCGGATTCGACAAACACCTGGTCATTGAATTTGCGCAGCACGGAGACCTGCCGGGTCTCCAGCCGGCCGTCTTTGACCACATACACCCGGTTGCCGGTGTGCACTACATGTCTGGGCAGGACATAAACGTCCTCAAAGCGTTTCCCGGCAATCCGGCACTGCACAAAGGCACCGGGTCTCAAGGTCATCAACGGATTGCTCCTGTCCGGCCCCGGATCAGGCAGAATCTCCAGGGTCATGGGAAGGGTCCGGGTTTTATCGTCGATTTCCGCCTTGATCCGGGCCACCCGGGCCGGCCAGTCCCAGGCATCCTGGGGTGCCGCATTGGCCATAGTGACCCGGGCTTCGGGCAGCTGGCCCCTGTCAAACAGCGGCTGGATCCATTTGAGCTGGGCCAGAGGGATCCGGACATCCACATCCAAAGCCCCGGCCCTGTAAATGCTGCCCAGGATCTGGCCGGGATTCACATAATCCCCCTGCTCCACCAGGCGTGACAGTACAAATCCGGTGAACGGAGCCAGAATCCCGGATTTTCAAGGATCAGGTCCACCTTTTCGACATCGTTTCGGGCCAGGGCCAGGGTCACCTGTTGCTGAGCCATCAATGGACCGGCCAGGGCCAGGCGGTTGCGGGTCGCCTGGACCTGAATCCTGGCCGCCAGGTACTGCTGCTGCGCCTTGTCCAGACTGGTTTTTGAAGCAAACTCCCGCTGATTCAACGCCTTGAGCCGTTCCACCTCTTTCAACGTCAGGTCCATGTTGGACTCGGCCAGGACGAGATCTGAAGAAAGATTTTCGATGTCCCGGGTCAGATAGTCAAGCTCTGCCTCTGCCCGGCTTACCCGGCTCTGCTGCGGCCCGGTCCAGGATCGCCGTACGCCGGTCGATTTCAATGATGGCCTGGTCTTTTTCAATCTTTTTACCTTCCCTGAATGCCGGGTGCATCTTTTCAATCCGGCCGGCCAATTCAGCCGCCACCTTAACCATATTGCGTGGCGCCACGGTGCCGAACGCCTCCACCACCATCTGCTGTATTTCCGGGTGCACTTCGATCACGCGAACCCCGGGAGGGAGCTTTTCGACCGGCTGCCTGTCAGGTGTCTTTCGGAGACTGAACAGCCCTAGGCCCAGCGCGGATGCTGCTGCAAGAACAATGACAACCCGGACAAACCGAATGACAATAGATACCATGACCTGTTTTCTCCTTATCCGCCTATTCCGGCTGCATGGGGATGTTCCATTTTTTCATGTATTTCCAGACGGATGCCCGGCTCAATCCGGTCTGCCTGGCCGCTTCCGCCTTGTTCCACCCGGCGGCATGGAGGATGGCCTTCAGCCGGTCCGGAGTCAACTGCTGTCCGGGCCTGCGCACCGCCACCAGATCTTTAAGCGGCGGATAATGCCAATCCCTGGGACCGGTATTCCGGTGTCTGATTTCCAGGGGCAGGTTTTCAATAACGATTTCCGGGCCGGTGCACAGCACAAATGCATGTTCGACTGCATTGGCCAGTTCACGGACGTTTCCCGGCCACTCATAATCCATGACCGCCTGCATGGCCTGTTTTGTCATGCCCGTGACGGCTTTGCCGGACCCCTTGTTGTTCAGATCGATAAAATGACGGATCAGCAGCGGAATGTCTTCTTTGCGCTCCCGCAGCGGCGGCAGAAAAATCGGAAACACCTTAAGCCGGTAATAGAGGTCTTCCCGGAATGATCCTTCATTCACCAGGAATTTCAGATCTTTGTTGGTGGCGGTGATCACACGGATATCCACTTTGCGCTTGCGGGAATCACCCACCCGTTCGATCTCTTTTTCCTGGAGCACCCGGAGCAGTTTTACCTGGATGTAAGGGGAGATCTCTCCGATTTCATCCAAAAAATGGTGCCGCCATCCGCCTGTTCGAACCGGCCGATCCGGTCCCGGCCAGCACCGGTGAAAGCCCCTTTGACATGGCCGAACAGTTCGCTTTCCAAAAGGGATTCGGACAGGGCGCTGCAGTTGACCGTCACCATGGCCTGGTCCCGCCTTTCTCCGATGGAGTGGATGGCGCCGGCCACCAATTCTTTGCCTGTGCCGCTTTCTCCCTGGATCAGAATGGAGGTGTCACTGGCTGCCGAGGCCTTGATAAAGGAAAACACGTTCTGCATGATCCGGCTTTTGGCGATGATGCCTCCGAGCCGGTTGAGTTCCCCCAGCCTTCGGGTGGCTTCTTCCATCTTCAGCCGGGTTTTTTTCAGCTCGGTCAGATCGGTGACCGTTTCAACGATGCCAATGATTTCCCCCCGGGTATCTTTGATGACCCGGGCGTTTGGTAATGGAAAGGGTATGTCCCTGCTTGTGGTTGATCAGGCACTCTGTGGGAACCACCTTTCCGGTTTTCAGAATACCGCAGTCTTTGATGCCTGTCGGGCGATCCCGGCCGAAACACTGGTTGAATTTCAGAAGGCTGCAGTGTTTCCCTGCAATCTCGTCAAATGCATACCCGGTGATGGCTTCCATGGCCGGGTTCCAGACCACGATCCGTCCTTGGGGATCCAGCACGAAAACCCCGTCTCCAATGGCTTCCAAAAGCCGTTTTACCAGCTGATTTTTTTCAATTTCCCGCTGGATATGGTTCATGGTCTGACCCCTCTGGCTGTGTTTTGGCCGTCAAGGTGGCGCCACCTCCGGCGCCACCTTGACGGAATGATTATATGCATCGCTTTTTCAGAAGTCAATTCATTCCGGGAACAACGGCAACACCCGGCCATTTTATAAAAAATTTTTGTTTTATATTAGATAGTTACAAGATTTCCGCTCCGGTTTTCCCCATGCCTGGCATGCTTGTTGTAAGTTGTAATTGTCAACATCATCGGCCATGACCGCGATGTAACCCCAGGACAAAAACACAAAAAAAGGAGAATTGCCATGAGTAAATTGAACAAATACATGATGGTCCATAACAACCCCGGAATCGATTGTGCAGAAGTTCAGGCAAATTGGCGGAAACTGGCGGCCGTGGAAACCGGCACCTGGATCCGTACCTATTACAATGAGGAAAAAGGAATTCGTTACTGCATCTGGCTTGCCCCGTCTGAAGAGGACTTGAAGAACATTTTCACGGAAATCGGCATCAGCTGGGATTCCATTGTCCCTGTGGAAGAAACCGTCCCTGATCTCTGGGGCGAAAAATGGAACGAACACCTGGAAAAAGATCTGACCGCTGATACGCTGGGCAACTGAAAATCGCCGCTCCGGGTATCGGCAGATACGTCCGTGACCCGGAGCGGCTTTGCTGCGAAGCCGGGCTCACCGCCCAGTCAGGGGTCGACCCAGACTGTAAACTTCGGCACAGGTGTCAAACTCCCGGACCTGATCGATGGTGCAAATCTCATCGAATCGCTCCTGGATCTCTTCAACCGCAATGTCCCTGTGTGCATCCCCGATACACACCCCTTTCCCGATACCATAGCGGACCGGGCAAACCAGCCGGCGCTCATAGTGAACACCTTCCCTGACACCCGGTTGCGCCGTGAACACAGATACGCCACCAGCGGAACGTTGAATTCAGGCCGGATCCTGCGGGCCACCTCGTCGGGAAACACCCCGGCGGTCATGCCGGTATTTGCGTTGGGCGCCACGGTGTTCATCCGGATACCGTAACGGTCTACCTCCAGTTTTAAGGTATTCATCAGCCCGATGATCCCCATCTTGGCAGCCCCGTAATTGGACTGTCCGAAATTGCCATACATCCCGGACGTGGACGCGGTGAACACCACCCGGCCGTACTGCTGCTGTTTCATCTGCTGCAATGCCGGCTGAGTCACACAGAATGCACCCTTGAGATGCACGCTGACCACCTCGTCCCACTCCTGCTCCGTCATCTTCATAAAGGTCCGGTCCCGCAGGATACCGGCATTGTTCACCAGAATATCCAGCCGGCCGAACCGTTCCACTGCTGTCCGGACCATCTGCCGCCCGCCCGCCAGAGTGGCCACAGATTCATGACTGGCAACAGCCTGTCCGCCGGCGGCCCGGATCTCATCCACCACTGCATCGGCACAGAAATGCCCTTCCGCCGTCCTGCCAATATCATTGACCACCACCGCCGCCCCCCGCCGGGCCAGCTCCAGGGCATAGAACCGGCCGATGCCGGCTCCGGCGCCTGTCACCAAGGCGGTTTGTTCTTGAAAATCGATCATTTTATTGCTCCTGTCTAAAATATCTGATGGCAATTTCATGATGTTGTATTACATTTTTTTCAAACGGGCAATGACGGCAGACATGCCGCCGCCCCAAATATCAATTTTGGCAGGAGGCCCCATATGGCTCAAATTCATATTAACCCGGAAAACCAGACCCCGGAAACCATCCATTTAACTGTTCCCGATGAAGCGTTTGATTTTTCAGCCGCCAAACAGATGGCCAAAGACATGGCTTTTAAAAAATGTGATGCCCCCATGATCCTGTCATGGAAAAACAGCAAAACCGGTGAATCCTACCCGGATTACGAATGCGGTGTATCGGACCGGCCGTTCTGGATCCGTTACGCCGAGGGCAGAAGCGCCAACCTGATCATTGATTTCAATGACGGCGAATATGTGTTTATGATCCTGAAGATGTAACGCCGACCATCACCCTGGCAGTCCGGGAAAAAGCAAGAGTCTTCTTTTTCCGAATCTCAACGATTGTTCCGAACCCTGCACATCCTGTTTCAAACATTTGGAAATTCGGATGTGCAGGAAACTTTCCATGTGGCCTGACTGTTGTGAGTCAGTTTCGCTTCTTCAGTGGTCCGCCAACATGCAACATGCCAGGACATTTTTATGCAGATGACAAGAACAATTGACATTACCCGCCACCACCGCTATCCTAATTGTTAAATTGAGCCGGAGATGTCTGATTGACTGGGACCCAGGGGGCCATAACCGGGAAAGCGACATGACTGAGAACCGCTACAAAAGACCGCATATTATCTCTTGTGGATTGCGGTGGCTCTTATTGGAATTGGTTTCATTTCCCCATATGAGAATCCTGTTTTTGCCGGTAACGCGGATCCGTCATCCAGGGAAACGATCCGTTCAGGAGCGGAAATCGATTACCCCCCTTCAGTTTTGTTGATGAACACCGCAAGGCAGACGGCTTCTCCGTCGAATTGATGCGGGCGGCACTGGCCGCCATGGGGCGGGACGTCACCTTCCGCAAAGGACCGTGGCCAGAGGTTCGCGGCTGGTTGGAACAAGCTGAAATCGATGCACTTCCCCTGGTCGGCCGCACGCCCGAGCGGGAGGCGTTGTTTGATTTCACGGTGCCATACATGTCTTTACACGGGGCCATCGTGGTGCGTACCAGCGAAATCGACATCAGGGATTTTGCTGATTTACGGGGACGCAGGATTGCGGTGATGGCAGGTGATAACGCCGAAGAATTTTTAAGGCGGGAGGATCGAGGCTTTGAAATTCATACAAGACCCACCTTTGAAATCGCTCTGCAGGAACTGTCCGAAGGGCTGTATGACGCGGTGGTTGTTCAGCGGTTGGTGGCGCTGCGCCTGATACAGAATGCCGGGCTCACCGATCTGCGCATCGTAGACCGGCCCATTGAGGGGTTCAAACAGGATTTTTGTTTCGCTGTTCATGAAGGCGACCGAGACACCCTTGCGCTGCTCAATGAGGGCCTGGCCATCGTGATGGCGGACGGCACTTATCGGCATCTGCACTCCAAGTGGTTTGCCGCCATGCAGTTACCTGCTGATCGACCGATCGTTGTCGGAGGCGACCGGAGCTTTCCGCCCTATGAATTCCTGGATAAAAACGATCTTCCCGCAGGATTCAACGTGGATCTGACAAGAGCCATTGCCAATGAAATGGGATTGCATATCAATATCCGACTAGGCAAATGGTCAGAAACGCTTGAGGCTCTGGAAAACGGCAGAATCGATGTGTTGCAAGGCATGTTTTATTCGCCGGACCGGGATCTGAAGTTCGATTTTTCACAACCGCACGCAATCAGTCACTACGTGGCGGTCGTGAGGGAAGGCGATGGCCCTGTACCGGAATCAGTCAAGGACCTTTCAGGAAAACGGATCGTTGTTCAACAAGGCGACATCCTGCATGATTTTATCTTAAACAGTGGCCTGGATAACCAGGTGCTTGCCGTGCCTGATCAGGAAAAGCCCTGCACGAATTAAGGGACGGTAAACACGACTGTGCACTGGTGTCATTGATTACCGCACATTACCTGATAGACCTGCACAACTGGTCTAATCTGGTTCCCGGGAAAAACCGATTTTTTCCTTTGAGTATTGCTATGCGTCGGCTAAGGGCCAGAAAGCCCTGCTGGCACAATTTAGCGAAGGATTGAAAGCGCTGGAGAAAAGGGGCGAATACCGACGAATCCATGACAAGTGGTTCGGTATTTACCAGGTTACATCCCCTTCGTTAAAGGATGCACTTCGGTATTCCGCAATCGTTATCATTCCGCTTTTGTTCATTATACTGCTTGCCGTCATATGGACGTGGTCGCTGCGCCGTCAGGTTGCTGAAAAAACCCACGCCCTGAAGGAAAGTCTGGATCGGTTCAAATACGTTTTCGAAGCCTCAAATGTCGGAAAATCCTTCACTCTGCTGACAGGTGAAATAACTGTCAACAACGCTTTTGCTGATTTTCTGGGATATACGCAGGAAGAGCTGAAGGGCAAAAAATGGCAGGATCTCACACCGGTTGAAGATATTAAAAAAATTGAAAAACGGATTGGCCTGCTTTTGACCGAAGAGAAGCGTTCGGATCGTTTTGAAAAGCGTTATGTTCACAAAAACGGCACCACCCTCTGGGCCGATGTCAGTGTCACCATACGGCGTGATGCCAGAGAAAACCCGCTGTATTTCATGACAACCGTCGTTGATATCACCGCCAGAAAACAAGCGGAAGAGGCCCTGCGAAACAGTGAAGAATTTCAGCGCGCCATGATCGACTGTTCACCCGTGGCCTTGTTTACCATTGACCTCGATGGAAATGTTTTAACCTGGAACGCCTCCGCTGAAAAAATATTCGGATGGCATGCTGAGGAAACAATCGGCAAGCCTTTGCCCATTGTTCCCGCCGACAAGCAAGAGGAATCTGACGCGTTGCTGTGGCAGATTTTCAAAGGCGGCGGCTTTATCGGCAAGGAACTGATCCGGTTAAGGAACGATGGAACGCTTTTTCCAGTCAGCCTGTCAGCGGCACCTGTTCACAATGACCGAAATCAAGTCGTGGGAATTCTGGGAGCGGTCGAAGATCTGACTGAACGCAAAAAAATCGAGGCTGAACGCGAGCAGCTTCAATCCCAGCTGCTCCAGGCACAGAAGATGGAGTCCGTAGGCCGACTGGCAGGCGGGGTGGCCCATGACTACAACAATATGTTGAGTGTCATCATCGGGTATGCGCAATTTGGTATGGATAAAACAGATCCTGAAGATGAACTGCGAGCTGACCTGCAGGAGATCCTGACAGCGGCGGAACGGTCCGCGGATATCACACGGCAGCTTCTGGCATTTGCCCGAAAACAAACCATCAATCCGAAAGCGCTCGACCTGAATGAAACGGTGGAGAGCATGTTCAAGATGATCCGCCGTCTGATCGGCGAAGATATCGACCTGTCCTGGAAACCGGGACCAGCGGTGTGGCCGGTAAAAATGGACCCCTCTCAGCTGGATCAGATCCTTGTCAATCTGTGTATAAACGCACGGGATGCCATCTCTGATGTGGGCAGAATCACCATTGAAACCCATAACGTCCGTTTTGATGAAGCGTATTGTGCAAATCATGCCGGATTTGTTCCGGGGGAATACGTCCTTCTGGCCGTCAGCGATGACGGACGCGGCATGGACAAGGAAACGCTGGACAAGATTTTCGAACCTTTTTACACGACCAAAGAGATCGGTAAAGGTACCGGGCTCGGCCTGTCGGTGATCTATGGCATTATCAAGCAAAACAAAGGATTCATCAATGTTTACAGTGAACCTGAAAAAGGAACCACCTTCCAGCTTTATTTCTCGCGTCATGCCGATGATGCCAGCCCGATTGAAACGGTTGGGGTTGGTCCTGAAAAAACTCCGGTCGGATCGGGTGAAACCGTGATGATTGTCGAAGATGAAGCCTCCATTTTAAAACTTGCTAAAAGAATCCTCATCCCTTTAACGTACAACGTTCTTACTGCGACATCTCCCAATGAGGCGTTGGTATTGGCAAAAGAACATGGCGGCGATATTCATCTGCTGATCGCGACGTGGTCTTGCCGGGGATGAACGGCCGGGATCTGGCCGAAAAACTCCAGGCGGAATATCCTAAACTGAAGGTTCTCTTCATGTCGGGATATACCTCTGATGTCATTGTTCACCACGGCGTTCTGGATGCAGATGTTCAATTCATTCAAAAACCTTTTTCCAAAACAAATTTTGCGATCAAGGTGAGAAAGGCTTTAAACAATGAATGAAATGAACCTGAAACAGATTGCAACCGCCATGCAGGAAGCAGATGTCAGGGCTGTGGGCCCTGATGCCTATCTAAAAAACATGCATGCATTTACCGTATCCGGCTGTGTATCAGGGGAACTGACTTGAACAGGGATCAAATCCGCCACATCTATATGACCGGGGCTGGTGGGGTGGCCATGGCCGATGAGGTGAAAAACCGATGGGCTCCCGGATTCATGACGGAGTGGTGGTCGTCAAATACGGGCAAGTATTGTACTGAGTCTCTGCCGGATGATGGGGGCCGCCGCCCGGAGCCGGTTATCATTTTTTTTCGATCATTTCAGTTTAGAGGAAAATGGCAGGCCACAAATTTTCCCGTATGGATTTCATGAAGTTCCGGGGCTTGCTTTTTGCACAGAGGGCGGGCATATTTGCACCGGTTCTCAAAAGAGCATCCCTGAGGAAGATCAAAGGGACTGGGTATCTCACCTTCAATGGCAGAGATAACTTTTTTTGCACCGGGATCCGCCACAAATACACTGTCCATGAGAATTTTTGTATAAGGGTGGGCCGGCTGCTGCCGTGACAGGTCTGCCTGGGTGATTTCCACAATTTGCCCCAGGTACATGACCATGATTCTCTGACAGAAATAATCCACCAGGGCCAGGTCGTGAGAAATGAACAGATAAGTCATGTTGAACTGTTCCCCCAGCTCCTGAAGCAGAAGGATAATCTGTGCCTGGACAGAGACATCCAGGGCCGCAGTGGGTTCGTCCAGTATCATGAATTCAGGTACCGGCGCCAGGGCCCTGGCAATGACCGCACGCTGTTTTTGACCGCCGGACAACTGGTGAGGATAGGCCCGACAGTGCTCAGATTTCAGACCCACCATGTTGAGAAGCTCATGTATCCTCTCGCTTATCTGTTTTCCGGGGAGGTTTTTTTTTGAATTTTTATACACTTCTTCAAGGCTCCGGTAGATAGAATTTCTTGGATCCAAAGAGGAATGGGGGTCCTGAAACACCATCTGCATCCTTGCCCGTAATTCCCGCAGCTGCTTTTTCCCCAAGCGGTTTATGTCCTGGCCGTCGAAGAGGATGTGCCCGCTTGTGGGCCGGATCAGGCTTAACACCAGCCTGGCAAGGGTCGATTTGCCGCATCCGGATTCCCCAACGACTCCTAAGGTTTCCCCTTTTGAGATGGAAAAACTGACATCATTTACCGCTTTGATCTTACCGATTCTGCGCTGGAGCAGCCCACCGGTCAGGTAAAAAAATCTGGATAGATGCTGAACATCAACCAAGAGGGTCATCGTCTTTTCTCCAATCAGGGCTGAACATGTGGCATTTCACCTGGGTCCCCTTAAATGTCCGGATAGTTTCAGGGCTGTGTCTCACACAGACCGGCTTTGCATGGGAGCACCGGGGATGATAGCGGCATCCTTTGGGAAAAGTTCTGACGCTCGGCACATTACCCGGGATCGCACTCAAGGTCTTTTCCGCCATGCCAAATGTAGGAATGCACCCCAGCAGCGACAGTGTATATGGATGGCCAGGATTTGTGAACACTGTTGCAACATCACCTTTTTCCACCACGGTGCCGGCATACATGACAACCACCTTGTCACATAAATGTGCAATCACCCCAAGATCATGGGTAATCATGATCAGGCCCACATGCCGATCCCGGGTGGTTTTTTTGAACAGCTCGATAATCTGGGCCTGTACAGTCACATCCAGGGCGGTGGTGGGTTCATCAGCGATCAACAGCTGCGGATCTGCACACAATCCCATGGCAATAACAATCCGCTGCTTCAATCCACCGGATAACTGGTGTGGATATTGCGAAAACACCTTTTCGGAATTGGCGATCCCCAGCGAAGTCATCACCGCCTTCGCCCTTTTGCCGCATCTGACCGGGAGATGTTCAGGTGAAGCCTGAGACCTTCCACAATCTGGCTCCCCACCCTGTAAACAGGGTCCAAAGAGGTCATGGGATTCTGGGAAATCAATGAAATCCGGTTTCCCCGAATTTTTTGATATTCAGATTCAGACAGTGACAGCAGATCAACATCCTTGAGAAGAATCCGTCCCTGAGACACCCTGCCGTCAAGAAACGGGAGCAGGCCCATGATGGCCTGGGCTGTGACGGATTTTCCCGAACCTGTCTCTCCTACAAGTCCTAATATTTCCCCGTCATCAAGATCAAAACCGATACCGTTCAGCGGCTCCACACATCCGTCCCGGGTTTGAATTCCACGCTGAGATTTTCAATGGAAAGCAGTGTCATTTAAGGGTATCCTCCCGGATATCCATGATATCCACCAGCACATCTCCGAAGAGATTGAAGCCGAATACCGTGACCATCATGCAAGGCCCGGAAAGATGATCACCCAGGGGGAGATGAACAGATAAGCTGTGCCGTTGCTCATCATGGCCCCCAGCTGGGGTGGGCGGCTGCGCACCCATGCCCAGAAACCCTAAGGTGGCTTCCAGCACAATGGCCTGTCCGATACCGATGGTGGCGGCCACAATAACCGGTGCAATGGCATTGGGAAACAGGTGTTTGAACAAAATGGTAAAGTCGGTCGCTCCCAGGGATCTGGTCGCTTCCACATAAATTTCGTTTTTCAGCATCAGGATCTGCCCTCTGATCAGCCGGGCGTATTGGGCCCAGTAGGTCAGTGCAATGGCGATGATCACACACTCGACCCCGGCACCCACCACGGCCACCAGCAGAAGTGCCACCAGAATTTCGGGCAGGGACCAAGTCAGGTCCGTTATCAATGAAAGTGTCCTGTCCAGCACGCCCCCGTAATATCCGGCAATGGCTCCCAGCAGAGATCCTAACAACACGGACAAGCCCACCGAAACCACCCCGACATAGACCGATATTCTGGACCCGTGGAGAATGCGGCTGAACACGTCCCGGCCGAATTCATCCGTACCCATGAGGTGATCGGCTGATGGCGGACTGTTCATCATGGTCAGGTCCTGTTCTTTGTAAGAATAGGGCGCGATCAGATCCGCTGTAAGGGCCACCAGGATAAGACCGGAAATGATAAATGCCCCCAGCAACCCCGCTTTGTTCGTCTTTATTTTTTTCACACGTCTTATCCACCGGTTGGCAGGTGGAATGATCGATTCTTTTTCCTGATGGGCTTCCATAATCGCTCGCTGTGAATATATTCTCGGGTTAGTCAAGACAAAGGCGGCAAATTTTTCATTGGTGCTGGTCTCTTACCCGGGGATCAGTAACCGCGTAAAGGACATCGGCCAGAAAGGTGCCCAGCACGATACCCATGGCCAGCAGCAGCATGGACCCCTGGATCACCGGGTAATCCCGTCTGAAAAGACCGGTGATCAACATCTGGCCAAGCCCTGGACGCGCGAATACGATTTCCACGGTCACCGTTCCTCCCAAAACCCATCCGATCCTGAGGCCCAAGATGGTGATGACCGGTATCAGAGCATTTCTTAATATGTGTTTCAACAGGATTGCTTTTTTCCCCAACCCTTTGGCATGGAGCATCACGATAAAATCTTTGGATGCCACCTCAAGCATCGATACCCGGGTAATGCGTGCGATCAGGCCGGCACCGCCCAATCCCACCGTGATCGCCGGAAGTATCAGGGAAATCAAGGTGCCAGATCCTGAAACCGGCAGCAGATTCAACCACACGGCAAAAATCAGGATAAGAATCAATCCCAGCCAGAAAGCCGGGATGGTGACCCCGAACAATGCCACCACCATTGCCGCATGATCAATCCAGGTATCTTTTGCCGCTGCTGACAAAATACCCATGGAAACCCCCAGAACAAAGGACAGGGCGATAGCAGTAAGCCCCAGTGAGAGACTGTAAGGCAGGTGGTGGCGTAGCAGTTCGGTCACCGGCCGTTTTTCGATGATGGAGGTGCCCAGGTCCCCTTTGAACAGGTTGGCCAGCCAGATACCATATTGAACCGGAAGCGGTTTATCCAGATGATATTTATCGATCAGTTTCTGCTCATGGGCCTTGGTCATTCCCGGGCCGATCAGATTGTCTATGGGGGTTCCCGGCACAATATGGATCAGAGAAAAATAATGACCGACAGAACAAAAAAGATCGGAATCATCAATAACAGACGGCGAAAAACAAATTGCCACATGGGTATTTTTTTCTCCGGATAAAATATGGGTTTTTCCTTCCGGTCCGTTACAGGCCGGAAGGAAATGGATCGTGCGGTTATTGGATATCCCAGTCCAGAATGCCGATGTCCATGAATTTTCTGGCCATCCTCTTTTCCGGCAATACGACGCGCTTGCCAATGCCAAACACTGTATCCGGCTGATAAAAAGGAGTCCAGACATACCGGTTCAACAGATATATATGATAGGCCTTAAAATTTGCCACCCGTTCCTGCTGGGTACGGGACCGGGTCATGGCTTTATGCATAAGATAGTCGGATTCATTGTCATGCCACATGGCTGCATTGGGATATCCCATGCGTTTGGAGTTTAAAAACCACTCGAGGATATCTGCATTTTCCCATTCATAGGACCGGACAGCCAGCTGGTGCTCTCCTTTTTTGTAATGCGCCCTGATGGAACTGGGGTCCATCAGGGTAATCTTTGCCTCGACACCGGCTTCTGCCAGCTGAGCCTGGATCACCTCTGCTGACCGGCGGTAGGAGGATTCATTTTTCGCCAACAGTGTCAACACCAGTTTATTGCCGTCCTTATCCTCCCGAATCCCGTCAGGTCCGATTTTCCAGCCTGCCTGCTCAAATGCGGCCTTAGATGCCTCCGGGTCGAAACGGATCTCGTTTTCTTTTCCTACACGGCTTGCAGGAAGCGTGTCCAACAGGTACGTATAGGCTGGTTTGCCGGCACCGGCAAATACGTTTTTGGTGATGCTTTCCTGGTTTATGGCCAGAGCGATTCCCTTTCTGACCAGTTCATTGTCCAGGGGGGAAGACTGGGTGTTCATGACCATATGAAACAGATCCGTACCAGGCATCCGGATTATTTTCAGCCCCGGATCTTCTTCAATCTTGCTGATGAACATAGAGGGAACACTGAAAACGACATCCACCTTTCCCGTTTTCAATTCCAGGAATCGGGTGGATTCCTCTTTGGTGTCCTTGTAGACGATTTTATCGATACGGGCCGGTCCTTTGTTTTGGACCAGGCTCGGCCCCCAGGTGTAATCCGGGTTTTTGACCAGGACCAGTTCGTTTCCGGGAGACCAGGATTCAAATTTGTACGGCCCGGATCCGACAATCTGTTTGATGCCGAAGGTGTCACCATATTTTTTATAGGCTACCATGCTCGGAACCGTCATGAACGGCTGGGCCATATTGAAGAGCATATTGGGTTCCGGGTATTTGAGTATCATTCTCACCGAATACGGACCAGTGACCTCCACCGTATCGATAGATCCGACCATATAGGCGGATGGGCCGGTTTCCATTTCCTTGAGGAACCATTTTACCACTTCCGCATTAAAAGGAGATCCGTCATGGAACGTCACACCCTGCTGCAAACTCAAATCCCAGATAAGTCCATCATCACTGATATCCCAGGATGCAATCAGTGCCGGATAAAAATTGCCGTCCGCACCCCATTCAATGAGCTTGTCATAAATCAGGTTCATGGCTTCATGGCTCAATTCCACTTTAATGGGGTTGAAGGTCGTCACCCCCAGTTCATTGGGGTCTCCTGAAGCGTAAAGCACTTTTTCCGCAACTGCCTGAACAGGTGCCAGAAAAATGCATGCTGCCAGGAGCATGATACATACCTGACTGGTTGCCTTTTCATTTGACTTCTCCTTTTTGGTTCGTTACCTGTTAAAAGTAGTGCTGCCGATATTCGATTCGTCCTCCCTCCGGTGAATGCCTGCCTATACCTCTCTTGAAAGCCGTTTTCCGGGAAGGGCATCTGTTGGTTCACCGTTCAGCAGCACAGGTCTGCCGTTTACCATCACATGAACAATTCCCACAGGAAAACGATGGGAATCGGTAAACGAGGCCTTATCCGCCACCGTATCCGGGTCGAACAAGACCAGGTCCGCTGCCATCCCCTTCTTGATTCGGCCCCGGTGTTTCAATCCAAGTTTTTTTGCCGGCAGGCCAGTCATTTTGTGCACTGCCTTTTCCAAAGAGATGATCTTTTTTTCACGGACATAGGTCCCCAGTATCCTGGGAAATGTTCCGTAAAATCGCGGATGTACCAATGACTGCCCGGCAGGCCCCCCGGGGGAAGCCGCACATCCGTCAGAACCGATCATACCGGCGGGATCTTTTAAAATGGTGATCAGGTCTGCTTCAGACATGGCAAAAACGATCATGCCAAGCCCCCCCTTTTCCTGGCAAAACACCTGAAAAACCGCTTCCAGCGGGTCAAGGCCCAGGGTCGATGAGAGATCCTCCACGCTCAGACCATTGTACCCCCTGTTTTCCGACCGTGTGTATCCCGTTATCTGGATCCTGTCCCAGTCCAGATCCTGCATGGGATATTCCCAGGTATGGGACAGATGGGTCATGTCTGCGATAATCTTATTTCTGGCAGTGGGATCAGACAGAAGCGCCATCATGCTCGATGACCCGGTTTCCTTTGCCCAGACAGGGAAAAGTTCCAGCAGGCTGGTTCCATAGGCAGTATACGGATACTGGTCGAAATCGACCTGTATCCCCTTCTGCCTTGCCCGATCAATGGTTTCAAGCAATAAAGCACTCTTTCCCCACATGGCCGGGGTTTCGCATTTCAAATGGGATACCTGAAGTGACACCCCGGATTTCCGGGCCACAGACAGGGCTTCTTCCACCGCATCGAACAGATATCTTCCTTCACTGCGCATGTGGGTGGCATAGATACCGCCGTAAGCCTTGACAACGGTGGCAAGCTCTGCCAGTTCTTCTGTCCGTGCAAACGCGCCTGGATGGTAAATCAGTCCGGAAGACAATCCGAAAATGCCATTTTCAAGCTCCTTTTCAAGCAGGCGTACCATCTGATGCATTTCCTGAGGATCAGGCGGTCCGCTCCGGTAGCCCATGACATTGGCCCGCAGTGTGGAATGTCCTACCAGCGGTACCATGTTGACAGCCGTACCTCTATCTGACAGATGATCGTAAAAATCATCCAGAGTTTCCCATTTCCAGTCTTCCGGAGTCAGCCATTTTTTGTATAACCGGCCAAGATCGGTCATGTATTCCATGACTGCTTTTTGTCCGAAAGGGGTCACCGGTCCTGGAGATCCTCCGCAGTTGCCCGTGACCTCCGTGGTGATCCCCTGGCGTATCCGGCTGTCCGCATGCGGTTCCAGCAGCAGGGTGAAATCCGAATGGGTGTGCATGTCGATAAACCCCGGGCAGGCAACCAGACCGGTGGCATCGATGGTTTTCCGGCAGGGCATTTCCAGGTTCGGTGCAATGTCGGTGATGACCCCTCCCAAAACAGCAAGATTTGCTTCAAATGACGGGCTGCCGGTGCCGTCAATGATTCTGGCATTGGTGATCATCAGATCCTGCATGGGGATTTCCTTTCAGTTGTGATATTTCCGGGCTGTGGTATCCGGCAGTTGATCATGGTGATGAATAAACTGCCGGATGGCGGACATCAGTTTTCCATGGGCTCCTCTAGAGGACAGACGACCGGAATGCCGGTTTTTCTTCAAGGGCACTGCTAAAGGCTGCCAGATCTCCTCTGGTGCCGCCCGTACCGTTGAGGGTGACGGCAATCACCCGGGTACCGTACATTTCGATGAGTTTGATTTCGCTGTCGATATCCGGCAATATACACCCGAGTGATTCCGTTCCGTCAAAATATTTTCTGAAAGGGGTATGCTGCAAAACCACTCCCTTAATATTTCCTGATACAATCAACTCGGCCCCGCAGGGACCCAAAGGGTTTCTCATGCCGGACTGTCCTTCAATCACCATAAGATCCGGGCAGGCTTCCTGTTCACAGCTGACAATGGCTGCTTCCACCTCGCCGCTGACAAAATCGTTAATGGTGGTGTCCAGAATGAATCCAAAGGCATTCCCCTGGAGCCATCCGGTCTGGCCGGTATAAATCATCTCGGCAGCCATACCTGTCTGACGGCAGGTATCCACAATCATGCGGGAAGTGGTGCGTTTTCCCAGGGCACAATCGGTTCCAAGTATAGCCAGCCGGGGAACCTTCATATCAAATATGCGGCCTGACCAGAAATGCAGCTGATCATAGGGTTTGTGCTTTCGAATATCGATAATTCTAACATGATTTTTTTCTGCGGCATGTTTAAAGGACGGTATGTCTCCCAGCAGCATATGCATACCGTTCACGATGGAAATTTTCCGGTTGATGATGCTGTGGATCAGATCCTGCCACTGATTGTCCAACCGGCCGCCGCTCAAGGCGACCCCGATAATGGCATAATCCGGCTTAGTGCCATTGGCTGCCAGACAACTGCTCATGTCTGAAAAACAGGAATGTTCCGACAGATGCCGTCCAGAATGTCGCCGGCATCCCTGCCGGCATGGTTTTGATCGATCACCCCTTTGATATCGAAACGTTCGGTGCCGCGGACCAGGCCATGGGCAGTCTTGGCATCTGCAGTGTCCAGTAGTCCATTGGTCAAAATGACAGCTGATCCGGCTGTACGGAAACGTTGCCGGGACCAGCGCTGTGTGGCAGGAACTGATTTTTTTTATAGGCATTCATCAGGTGAATTCCACTCCCAATCCAGGTTTATCAAGGGTTCTGAGCCATCCGTTTTCCAACATGAACCCCCCGGTCACAATATCTTGTGCCAGGTCCAGGCTCCCGTCCAGGTCCAGATATTGTGTGGCAGGAGCGGCCAAAGCCGCATGGAGTGCCCCGGAGATGCTGACGATGCTTTCATCCATGCACCCCCACATCAGATCGATCCCCGCATGATGTGCCATGCCGGCAATTTCCAGTCCAGGTGCCACACCGCCGCATTTCATCAATTTTATGTTGAAAATGCCAAACGGCCTGGGTGGATGAAAAAGATTCAAACAAGATTTAGGGGACAGCAAGGTTTCGTCTGCCGCCGACAGAGTTCGAACAGGTTCAGGCATCTGCCGCATTTTTTCCACATCCGCGGCTTTGAGCGGCTGTTCGATAAACTCCACCATGCCTGACGTGTCGTGGTAAAACCGGCTGAGGGCCTCCTGATCATATCCCTGGTTGGCATCCACCCGTATGCGGATATCGGATGAGAACGTTTCATGAAGGCGGCGAACCTTTTCTATGTCTTCATCCACTGATCGCCCGGTCTTGATTTTTAAAATGGAAAATCCGTTTGCCAGGTATTCCCGGGCTTCTTCCAGGGTTTCTTGAACCGGCTTGATGCCGATGGTGATGGAGGTGGGCAACCGGGTGTGCACCCGACCGAGGATATCCACCAGAGGCATATCCATCCCTTTGGCAACCAAGTCATGAAGGGCAATATCTGCAGCTGCCATAGCCGCTGGGGTATGGCTGAGAATCGTGCCCATTTCCCAAAGCATTGATCGGCAAAAACGAATATCCTTATTCAAAAAAATGGATTCCAAATTCTCCACCAGTGCAGCTTCACCGGCAGCTATGGTCTCGCCGGTGACCTCTTCAGCAGGGGATCCCGCCCCGATGCCGGTGAGTCCATTGTCGGCATCTATACGAACAAACAGATTTTCGACACAATCAATGGTTTCATAGGCAATGGCATAGGGCCGTGTCAGGTTCAGGTTTTCTTTCCATACAGTGATTTTTTTTATTTTCATGAATGTTCTCTTTTTGTCAGGTTATTCAGGCATCCATCCACTGATGCGTGGCGGCAGCACAGTCCATTTCCTCCGGGTGTTCGTCACCATAAATGATTCCGCATGGCTGACACCGTCCAGTTGGCTCATCTGTTCTTCGTAAAACGTGAACATCCATTCAATCCCATGGGTTACAATCACTTCAGCGAAAATATCGTATCGCCCGGTCACGGCAACCGCCCAATGAACATTCTCAAACTCCATCAATTGATCAATCACCTGCCCCATTTTTCCATTTTCATCCACCCGGATGGCAATAATGGCAACCAGGGTATCTTTGACTTTGAATGTATCAATCATGCCGGCCACCTTGAGGATGCCTCTCTTGATAAGGGCGCCCAACCGGGTGTGAACAGTGGGGGCTGACACATTCAGCCGTTTTGCGATCTCCCTGGCTGGCATCCGGCCATCTTCGGAAAGCAGACTGATTAACTGTCTGTCCACGAGATCAATCTGTTTATTCTCCATATAACCTTTATTTTATATAATAATTTTTAGGATAAAATTGATAATATAGAAATATATAGGATAAAAATTTTATATTTGTCAAGTAAAAATTTCAGCTACAAAATCCATGCAGTCCAGATAGGCGTGCCGGCTTTTTTGCGAAATTTTCAGTTCAGGGTAATCCGGCAGTAACCATCGAAGCGATAAGAAAGACGGTGTATCCGGCATAGACTGCCAAAAGGACCGCCCCTTCAAACCGGTTGATACGGCCCTGCCGGCCCCGGAACCCGTATCCTATCATGAAAAGGGACAGGGTCAGCCCTCCCATCACCGCCGTATCCCGGAACAGGATGGCCGGTTCCACTGCAATGGGCCGGATGATTCCGGCAACTCCCACCACGGCCAGAGTATTGAACAGATTAGATCCCAGGATATTACCCAGGGCGATGTCATGTTCGTTTCGGCGGGCTGCCATCACAGACGAGGCCAGCTCCGGCAAAGAAGTCCCCATCGCGACAATGGTCAACCCGATGATCATATCACTGACATGGAAAATCATTGCCAGCTCCACCGCTCCCCATACCAGAACCCGGGAACTGAGGACCAACAGCACCAGGCCCAGGACCAGCTTGAAAACCGACCGTTTAACCGGGAGAACCGGCTCCGCTGCCCGGACTTCCATCTGGTCGGCCAGAGCATCGGCCTTTTGACGGATTCCCTGTACGATAGTCCAGGCTAACAGGCCGGCGAACGACACCAGCAGGATTATGGCATCGGTCAGAGAAACCCACAGGTCTGAAAGCAGCCATACCGATCCTGCGGTCACCAGTGACAGAATCGGAAGTTCCTTTTCAATACTGCGGAATGGACCATGATCGGACTGATCAATGCGGTCACTCCCAGAATCAGGGCGATGTTGACGATGTTGGACCCATAGGCGTTTCCCAGGGCAATACCCGGGCTACCCTGGACTGCCGCCAGGGCCGATACCAGCATTTCCGGGGCGGAAGTGCCGAACCCCACAATCACCATGCCGATCAACAGCGGTGGCATGCCAAAATATCCGGCCGTGGCAGAGGCTCCTTCCACGAACCAGTCTGCGCTCCATACAAGGAGAATCAAGCCTGAAACCACTGCCACAGCCGCCATGCCCATCTGAAAACACCTTTCCCATTTTTCCGGCAGACTGGCACAAAACAGATTAACAATCAAGATTCCGGCCGGTTTTTATACAGCCTGTCTTGCATTCCGCGCACAATAACGGTCTCTGGAAGATAGCAACGGCTGCATCCCATCCCATTGACCCTTGTGATGACAAGGCCTTTGCCGTTTTTATTTGCCGTATGACGGATCTATGCTACGGTTTCGGTGAAGGTTACTCTATCGGTGATCCGGTCTTCCGGAGCCAAACGGGTAAGCTTGACCATTTCAAAGCCTGTGACTTTGATGAACACATTGCCCGACAAATCTGTCAAAAAAAGATCATACGTGTTGGTTTCCTCTCCGGATGCCTTTTTCCGGGTAATGCACAGATAGTCCGTGCATTTTTCCACCGGTTTGAAAAAGGTCATGGACGCGATGCGGAAAGGCAGCACGGTCCGGGAGGTGGTGAGAAACTCCAGCAGTCCGCCGGTCTGAAACATGGCATCCACCAGTACCGGGGCCGCCTGGAATTCCGGATCAGTCACATCCTTGAAGAACGGCGCATCCGACCGGTCCGACACCGTGGTGACCAGGGTCTTTCCGTCAAAGGAACTGATGTCCGTGATGGTGCCGAACAGCCCGAACATGAACAAGCGCCTGGGATGATACACCAGGTCCTCCAGGCTCCCTTCCCAGGACACCGGAGAAAATTCCGGCAGATCCGTGGTTTCCGGAGCCGGTCTCTTTTTTGCCAGAACGAAATTCCCCTGGTAATGCAGTTTGGGATCGCCCATGACCCGGCCTTTGGGATTTTTGAATACCGAGGTGATCTCACAGGCAACTTTGCCAGGCGACTGACGGGTTCCGGAGATGATGATCTCTTTGGGCCGGCCCTTGAGAAGCTTGATGCCGTAGGGAATGGCAAACTCAGACACTCCGGTGATTACGGAACCGTCCCCGGCCAGGGCCGCGGCCGCTTCCGCCATGGTCTCAATGCCGGTAGAACCTAAAAACAACGGCACATCTCCCATGGTATGGTCATGAAGAAACACATCATGATCCAGGTCCAGAACCCGGGTCCAGACAGCGGTATCTTCCTGTTTATGGGTCAGGTTTCCCAAAAACGGGAACGCCAGCGCCGGTGGGGTGCCCAAAAGACCGTCGATATCAAAGTCATAGTCCAGGCCGGAAAACACCATCTCCGACTCGGAGGCATCCAGCAGGTCGGCCATGAAAAATTTCACGCCCTGGTCCAGGGGCAGAAACTGAATGCCCCGGTCTTCCAGCACCTTCTTCACCGTAGGGTTGGTGGCCATGCCCACCCCGCCCCAGGCGGTCCAGGCATACACCTTATAGGTGCGCTCCGGGTGCTGCTGTCTTTCTCTGAACAGTGCCTTGCCCAGGAAATCGTTGGCAGCCGTGTAATCCACCTGTCCCTGGTTGCCGAACCGGGCCGTGACCGACGAAAAAGTGAACATGTACCGGTAGTCCCGGTCCTCTGCTGCGGCCAGCAGGTTCCGCAGCCCCTTAACTTTGACATCCATCACCAGTTCAAACGCTTTGCGCTCTTTTTTGGGATGAACTGGCTCATCTCCATACCTGCGGCGTGAAAAATCCCGTCAATGCGGTCACATCGATCCACCGCTGCCTTCACCGCCTCAAAATCGGTGACATCCGTGCAGAGATATTCCACGGAAACGCCTTGCGATTTGAGATGTTCGATATTGGCAATGGACTGCCTGACCCGCACAAGACGGTCCAGGGCCTGTTTCACCACCACCGGCTTTTCCCCGGGCATCTGGCTGCGCAACAGCGCCATCAGGTCAGCTTCTTTGGTATCCAGTTTCAACAGTTCCGGATCCGTGGAATAGATATCATTGATATCCAGGATCACCAGGTTGACCCGGTAATCCGCCACCACCTGTTTGAGGATCTCATAGGTGATACCCCCGGCCCCGCCGGTCACCAGCAGGGTATCCCCGTCCGATACAATGGGCTGGTCTTTTTGTGCGGTTTCCGGGTGCATGGACAGCGCATACCGTTTCTTGTTTTTATATCCCATCTCGCACCGGGGATCGTCGGACAACAGTTCCCCCAGAAACAGGTCCGCGATCCGATCCAGGCTCTTTTTGGGCTGTTTGTAGGAAAAATCCACCACCTTGACCCGGGTGGCTTCCAGTTCTTTGTTGACGGTCTTGAGCAGGCCGCCCAGCCCGGCAAAAAGCGGATGGATCTCACCGCAGTCTGCCATATAGGGGAAAACCACTGAATCAAAGGTAAGGGTGCCGATCAGGGTGTCCGGACGGTCCAGTTGGTCATACAGGGTTTTGAGCAGCACAAACATGGACTTCACCGTGGTGTTCACATCCTGATCTGAAGCGAACGTGCGATTTTTCCGTTCAAAATACGCATCCAGGCCGGCCAGGTGGATCACTCCCGTGATCCCGGGCTTGCTTTCAGCAAATGCTTCAATAGCCTCCTGAAGTCTGTCTAGATCCGACAGATCGGCGATTACATCCGCATTTTCAGTGCCCAGAGTGACGACCGCACCGCCCTGTTTCTGAATCCGTTCGATCACAGCCTGAGCAAACCCGTGGGAATCCAGGGAGACCAGAAGCCGCTGTCCGGTAAAATCCGGCCGTCCGGATCCCGGCATGTCCACCTCGTCCACCCGCACCACCAGGCGCTTAATGGGAGAGGCCGGGTCCGGGAACCGGTCATCTGCAATATTCAGGACCTCTTGCTTTGCCGTATTCAGGATCAGGGTGCCCGCCCCCCCATGTGCATCCGGTCCGTCCCCTTCATTGGTCCGATCCTGGCTCGCCGATCCGGTAGCCGGGATAGGTTCTTCCGCCGGTACCGGTGCCGCCGGCACCTGTGTCTGGATATAGGCGGCCAGTTTTTCTATGGTGTTCAGATCTCTGAGCCGCAGGTCATCGGGCACGGCAAATCCGAATTTTGAGGCCACCTTGCCGAAGATCTCCACCTGTTTGACCGTGTCGATCCCCAGGTCCGCCTCCAGGTCCAGGTCTTCCGCAAGCATGTCCGGGGCATATCCGGTCTGGATGGCGATTACCTCTTTCACCACAGCGGTAGTGTCACTGTCCCTGCCGCCGGGCCGGGTTACAATCCGTTCCCCGGAATCCATGGTGTGGGCCGGGGCCAATACCGGGGATTCCACTGCCCCCCCGAAGCATCCGGCCCGGCGGCAGCCGGTGCCGGCTGGACAACGGTCCCGGCAACCGTCGTTTCTGGGGCCGGTCCAGCCGCACGGGAGCTGACATAATCTGCCAGTTTCGCGATGGTGTTCAGGTCCCGAAGCCGCAGATCGTCCGGCACGGAAAACCCGAAATGGGAGGCTACTTTGCCAAAGATCTCCACCTGTTTGACCGTGTCGATCCCCAGGTCCGCCTCCAGGTCCAGATCTTCTTCCAGCATGTCCGGGGTATACCCGGTCTGTGTCGCAATCACCTCCTTGACTTTGGCAGTCACCTGATTTGCGGCTGCCCTGCCGGTCACCACCCGTTCACCCGAATCCATGGTATGGGCCGGGGCCGGAGACGAAGCAGCCGGCATTTGGGGCGAAGGCCGGGCTGAAGCCAAAGATTCCGGGATTGCCCCGGACGAAGCCGATGCGGGGTTGCGGGCCCCTGTCCGGACCGCCACATAATCCGCCAGTTTGGCAATGGTGTTCAGGTCCCGAAGCCGCAGATCGTCCGGCACTGGGAATCCGAAATCCGCGGCGATTTTGCCGAAGATCTCCACCTGTTTGACCGTGTCGATCCCCAGATCCGCTTCCAGATCCAGATCGTCTTCCAGCATGTCCGGGGTATACCCGGTCTGGGTTGCAATCACCTCTTTGATTTTTCAGCGGTCCGCCCTTTGTCCGGACCAGAAACCGGGACTTCAGAAGTGACTGAAGTGGCGGGAGCCGGGACCGTCTGAATGGGGGACACCGGTTTTGCAGGTGCTTCTTTGGTCGCTGCCGGCCGGACCGCAGGGGCCTGGGATGACGTGTCCGTCAGTGCTGAGGGAGCTTCCGGATCACCGGCCACCACACACAGGGTGTTGTCAATAATTTTGAGTTCCGGTTTCTGAACCCCGGAAACCTTTCTCAGCCAACGGTGATAGGCCAGGTTGCCTTCCACCTGGTTCTCCTGAACCCGTTTCACAAACATGAACGCAAAATGGGACCCAAAACCGGCGGACAGGTGCAGGCCGTATTCACTGTCAATGTTTTCCTGGCCGGAAAAGTTAAGCTTTTGAAAATGGGCCGGGACTTTGGTCAGATTGGCGATGGGTGGGGCCTTGCGCTGCTGCAGAGCCTTAACCAAAACCACGTCCTCAATGGCAGCGCCTAAAGTATGGCCGGTGAATCCCTTGGTGTTGGAAATGCAGATCTCATTGAGATGCCCCGCAAACGTGGTTTCAAGGGCTGTCACCTCGGCATCGGCACTGCCGCCTCTTGCCGGGGTATAGGTCTCATGAGACATGAACAGGAGCTTGCCGGCATATTCCTGTTTTTTCAGTCCGGTGCGCTTTTCCACTTTACGGATGAACTTGGTCATTTCCCGGGCCATATGGGGCACATCAATGTTGTAGGTATGATAAGCCGAGTTGGCGATGTGGGTGCCCAGGATCTCGCACTGGCCGTTCATACCCCGTTTCGCCACTTCAGTTTCATCCTCGATCACCAGCCCACGGCCCCGGCCCCCAGGATGGTGCCGTTTCGGTCTTCGTCAAAGGGCTTGGCCGCCTCAGACACCCGCTTTTAATGGTGGCGGCGCCCAGAGCCAGGAATCCGGACCCCACCCACTGGCCTGCCGGGGCGAAGTGGCGTTTTCGCCACCCACCACCAAACCCGTTTGCATCGGCCGGTGCGGATCCAATCCTCGGCAATGCCGATGGCCAGGGTGGTGGAGGCACAGGCCGAAGACACCAGGGTGTTGGGACCCTTGGCCTTGATGATCTGGGCCAGGTGGGCCGATCCCAGAGGACAGGCATTGGCCAGAAAGTTCCGGTCAAAGGTATATGTTGAAAAATCCTTGCGTTTTCTGGCCTTGGATTTAAAAACCATTCGGTAAGCTCTTCCTTGATGTCAAAGTCCTTGATGCGCTCCATCAGAAAATAGTAAATTTTCTCGAACTCTTCATGGGGACGTAGAAAAAACCGCTCATAATAGTATTTTTCCAGCTCGGCCATCAGGGTTTCGCTATTGGGCCACAGCGAGGTGATGATCACGCCGGTGTCTTCCTGCATCTCGGCCGGCAGGGCAAACCCGTCCGGCACCATGCTTCGGCCGCCCTTCATCTTCCTGTACTGCATGACCAAGGGAATATGGGCGTCCTTTAGGGCTTCAATGCCCGCGGCGATCCCCAGTGACATGGCCACGTCATACTGTTCCTTGATGCCGTATTCATCGGTGAGGTCGAAATATCCGAGCTGCCCGGCCAGGTGGATCACGTCCTCGGTTCGGGCGATCTGAACGAACCGGGCGTTACCGTCCGGCTGCTTGTACAGCTTGGTGATGTTCTTGTCCGCGATCTGCTCTTGGGCTTCCAGACTCAACGGCTCGATAAAATTCTCCCCGTTGAGAATGGCATCGAAATTGTCTTTGGCAAACACCCTCCGGCCTTTGCCGGGCAGGCCCACGGACACCCCGGAAATCAGGATACGTCCGGTGTTGAAATCAAACCGGTCCATGGCGTGGATGGCAGCTTCGCGTTTCTGCCGCTCAAACTCCTTGTACAGGATCTGTTCCAGCACCTCTTTGTTTTCTTCCTTGAACTGTTCAAAATCATGCGACAGGGTCATTTGCGGCAGAGTCTCCATGTCAGTGGGCTTTTGGGGTGATATCCCGTCACCGGCTTTTTGAGCCGGCACAGCAGGGACGGACGGAGGATGCACAAACAGGCTGTTGCAGTCAATCAGGTACCGCCTGCAGGTCTGGAATGCGTCAACTTCCCCCTGTCGGGCATCCACGGTCACGGCCGTGGCATATTCACCGATGTTGATATGTTTGAGCAGATTCACCAGCAGCCGGGAAGGGCCGATTTCGATGAAATGGGTCCGGCCGGACACGTAGACGTTTTCCACGGACCGGATGAACTCCACCGGAGACACGATCTGCCGGGCCAGCAGGTCCTTGACCTCTTTTTCACTTTCCGGATAAGGCTGTGCCAGGGTATTGGAGATGATCCGGCCGTACCGGGTCCGGTTGAAATTCAGAGTATCCAGATAGGCCCGCAGCTCGTCTGCGGCCTCCTGCAGCAGCGGTGTGTGAAATGCGCCGGTGAGATTGAGCTTTTTGTACGCCACGTCCTGCCCGGAGAGAAAGTCGCAGAACTTGTCAATGGCTTGCGCCTTGCCGGATACGGCCGTCTGTTTCTCACTGTTCTTGTTGGTGATATAAATATCGGCAATAAAAGACTGGCGCAGCAGGGATTCGGTCTCTTTTTCATTCTTAAACACCACCATGATTTTTCCGGGCTGTTTGAGAGTGCTCTCGTACATCAGGTCCGATCTTTTGATGATCAGGCCCATGGCATCCTCAAATCCCAATATGCCCGAACAGAACAGTGCCGTGTATTCCCCCACGGAATGACCGATGAAATAGTCCGGTGCAAACCCTTCCTTTGCCAGGCGGGAACAGATGGCCGCCGAGGACAGGAACACAGCCGGCTGGGTATTCTGGGTGGAGTTCAGAGCCGGGTCATCCCCGAACATCAGGTCCAGGATGGAATACCCCCGGATTTTGAAAAAGATCTCATCTCCCTGGTCCAGAACCTTGCGGATATGGGAATCGGTCTCATACAGCTGTTTCATCATGCCCGGCCGCTGGGCTCCCTGGCCGGAAAGCAGGGCCACCATGCGCAGCTTTTGACCCCCGGGACCAGCGGAGTAAGCGGTGTCGCTCACCACCAGATCATCGCCGGACACCTGGCGGGATTCCGCTTCTATCACAGGTTCCTCCAAAGCCGGAGCGGTGTCTTTTGGCTCCAGAACCCGGGGCAGGGTCCCCATGATCAGGTGGGCGTGGTTGCCGCCGATGCCGTTGACATTGGAGGCAAACCGCAAAGGCTGCCCCGGTTTTCTGTCAACCGGGCTTGTGGCGGGGTTCAGCACCTTGCTGTGGTTCAACGTGGAATAGGCTTTGTCATAATTAAAATCCGGCAGGATTGTGCCCTTCTGGTTCATGAGCATGAGCTTGGCCAGAGCCACGGACGGGTTGGCCGCCTTGAAATACCCGAACTGGGGTTTGATATTGCCGCAGTGCATAGAATGCCTGAAGCTGGCCTGGATCACCTGCTGCTCGACCATGTCTCCGAACACATTGGAAAATGCGAACAGGTCCACATGATTGATCTCCGACTTTCGGATGCCCGAGCGCTGGTAAGCTTCGTTGATCACGGACTTGAAGGTATGTTCCGACGGGGCCAGCAGATGGTCCGGCACGGACGAGCGCACCGTGCAGTCATGGATCTCACCAAAAATCGTCATGCCGGCTTCCCTGGCTTTTTCAGGGTGGTGAGCACGTGCACGGCCGCCCCTTCGCCCATGACATATCCCTCGGCCCGGCTGTCAAAGAAATACCCGTCGGTTCCGGACAAAAGTCCCAGGCGCTTGAACGCCATAAGCACGGCCGGATACAGGTTGCAGTCCACCCCGCCGGCCAGGACAAAGTCCAGATCCCTGTGCCTGAGCATCCGGGCCGCGTTCCGAATGGCGATGGTGGCCGAGGCACAGGAAGCGTCGATCACGTAGTTGGCACCGTTGAGTCCGAAATGGTTGGCAATGCGGCCGGAAATGATATTGGACAACAGTCCCGGGGTGGTGTCTTCGTTGTTTTCCGGAATGGTGCTCCGGATCACGCTCAGCAGTTCATCTGCCACAGCCTTTGCCCGGGATTTGTCCACCCCTTTAGCTTTGACCACGGCATTGGCGATAAACTGTTTTCTCACCCGGATGATGTTTTTGCTCTGGCGTTCTCCGGCAATGGTACCCAAGATTACCCCGGTTCTGACCGGGCCCCCGTCCACGGACAATAGGCCGGATCCGGACAGGGCCTGATCTGCGGCCTCCAGCCCAAAAATCTGGGCCCGCTCGATGGATTTCACCATGGTGGGAGGCATCCGGTACTTGAGATTGTTGAACGTGAAATCTTTGACCACCCCGGCCTTGACTCTGGGCAGATGATAAATGGAATCTTTGGGAAACGCGGCATACGCCTCGTTGTCAAAATGATCCTCTCCCAGATGGGACAGCTGTTTCTCCCCACTGCACAGTTTTTCCCAAAACGCGCCCGTATCTTTTGCTCCGGGCAGAAACACGCCCAGCCCGGCCACCACAATGCGGTCCTCATTGAAATCATGACCGGGATCGGAAAAAATCTCCCGGGCCAGCGGCTGGTAGGTGTTGGTCATCTCCTGCACCACCACATGGTAGTTGATGCCGCCGAACCCGTAGGACGAGACCGCAGCTCTGCGCACACCGTTTCGGGACGCGGCCATTTGACAGGATCCTTGACGATGAACAGGGAAGAATCTTCCATGTCATGGTTTTTAGACAGGCTCTCAAACTGTCCGTTGGGAGGCAGTATCCCCTTGTTCACCGCCAACAGCGCCTTGATCAGCCCGGCGGCCCCGGCCGCCCCCAGCAGGTGCCCGATCTGGGACTTGATGGAGGAGACGCCGGCATGGCTGCGTTTGTACCAGGTATTCAGGGTCTCCAGCTCAGCCGCATCCCCGATGATGGTGGAGGTGCCGTGGGCTTCGATGAATCCGATATCTTCCGGAGTGATTTCCGGACGAGTATGGGCATAGCAGCGCTGCACACTCAAGACCTGACCTTTGGGATTGGGCGCGGCAATGGCTTTGCCCCGGCCGTCGGACGAGGCCCCGATCCCGTTGATCACACCGAATATTTTGTTGTTGTCCCGGATGGCGTCTTTCATGCGCTTGAGAACGAACACCACCGATCCTTCCCCCAGCACGAACCCGTCAGCCCGCTGATCGAACGGGTAGGAGCCTTTTTCCGACAGGGTGCCCATCTTGGCGAACCCGATAAAGGATTCCGGGGCCAGGTGGGTGTTGACCCCGCCCACGATCACCTGGTCATGTTCGCCGGACAAAAGCTCCCCTACACCGGCTTCCAGGGCCGTGATGGAAGAAGCACAGGCCGCATCCACGATATAGTTGGCCCCCCTCACACCCAGATGCCGGGCGATGCGGGAAGCCTCGATGTTCAAAAGAATCCCGTGCACCGGATCATACCCTTTGTGTTCCCCTTCCAGATGCGTTTGAAGACTGTCCCTGACAGCGGCTTTCTCGTCATCTGACAGCGCGGCCCAGGCATCGGTCTTCTTCATCATGGACAGGATCTGGGGAAACCAGTACTTGAGCTGCAGCGTGTTGCCCAGCTCATTGGACAGGCAGGTAGCGATGATGACAGCCGTCCGTTTGGGATCTTCACAGACCAGCTGGTCATTGTCACCCAGAAGTCCCGCGTTTTCAATCGCCTGATAAGCGGTCTGCAACACCATCTGCTGGCTGCGGGATAAGCGTTTCGCCTTGTCCGGGGCATATCCGAACCGCTCATGATCAAATTCAAACTCTTTTATAAATCCCGCCAGGGTGGTGTAGGTTCTGTCTTCGGCACTCCGGTCCGGGCTGTAATATAACGCTTTGTCAAACCGGTCTTCCGGCATGGGTTTAATGGTGTATTTTTTCCCCAGGATATTGTCCCACAGGACATCCGGATCGCTGGCATCCGGCAGGGTACACCCCATGCCCACCACCGCAATCTCGTCATTGATCCGGTTTTTCGGGCTGGTCAGGATTTCCAGCCGGTTCAAGTGATGAAACAGCCGGGATTTGCCGATAAAATAGGTGTCATGGATCTGCTGGATGGTGACGTCCTTTTTGAAAAACGCCAGACTGTCTCCGGTCAGAAAATTGCCTTTTTCCCGGTGCTCTTCATCCTTAAACCAGGTATAGTACTGTTCCCCTGGCCTCTTGAAATCCGGCAGAAACCCTTTGGCTCCGATGAGCAGGGATCCGATGTTTTTCTTTTCAAAAGCCCGTTTGCGCGCTTCCAGGCTGACCTTGTCCCGGATCATGGAGTCTTCCAGCTCCCGCATCATTTTGGCAAACTGCGTGGGTGCGGTGCGGGAGGCCAGGCCCAGGCTCTTGCCGATCACCACGGTCTCATCCTTTTCTATGAGAATCTCCTGGTACTGCTTTGTCATACTTTGGGTGTCCACGATCTCCCTGGAAAACAGGTAGGCTGTACCCACCTGCAATCCGATCCGAGCCCCTTGTTTGGCCAGAAACGAGGTCATGCCTGAAATGAAATACGAGGCAAAACAGGTGGAGATGCCGCCGGCAAAAACCAGCGACAATTTGGACAGATCATGGTTCCGGCTCACCAATGTTTCAATGGCCGCCTCCCACAGCACCAGGGATGACAAAAATCCCACATGCCCCCCGGCTTCCCCGCCCTCGAAAATAAACCGGACACATCCGCTTTTGATGGCATTCTCCATCATGGGCACCGAAGGGGTATGCAGATAGGTTTCGTGCCAGATGCTTCCAGGTCCCGCACCTGGGAAGGGATTCCCCCGGCAAACAGGGCAAAGGGGATCTTGTATCTTTTCACCATATCCAGATGTTTATGCACCATGGGATTAAACGCCTCAATCCCCACCAGACCGGCCCCGCAGTTGGGAACTTTTCAGATCCCTTTGACAGCATGGCATCGGCCAGGGATGCCGGCAAAGATCCCACTGCAAAAATGGCAGCGCTCCGGCTTCCAGCACCCGGGCCGCAAATTCCGGGTTGTCGGAAATATTGGCCATGGGGCCTTGAATCAAGGGCAGTCGTGTGTTCTGGCTTTGGGCAAACGGCGAGTGTTCCCGCACCGGGTCGAATTCATCCACACAGTCCAGCGCCTGGCCCAGGGTAGCGAAAAACTGATGAATCATCTCAGACAATTTATGGGATTTTTTGGCCAGATGGCGGGCAAACAGACCGTCCTGGCCCATAAAGAAAAGAGACTGGATGAACGGGGCTTTTGAATCGTTCAAAGCAACAATCTGTGAGGCGATTTTTTCGTACAGCCGCTGTTCCCCATCGGGCTGGCCCCCCAGCACCACCGCTTCCTGTTTCAGGTCTTTGACCACTTTAGTGCCCAGCTTGGCAAACACCCGGAACACTTGTTTGTCCTGGATGCTGATCTCGGTGGAATCCCCTTCCTCCACCGCGGCCAGCAGATTCTTAAAGGCCGGAGACACCGGTGCCTCGTCCGCCAGCAGCACCTGGGTGTCCATGACAAACCCGGATACACCTGCCGCCAGCATGCCGGCAGCCGTGTATTGTCCCACCCCACCGTGAATGAACACCGGCCGTTCCTGGCTTTTCAGGTACCACTGCATCAGGATGAGAGAGGAGTACCGGGACACCTGGCCGGCAGCTTCGTTGCCCTTGAGGATCACTGCATGGGGATCGGCCCTGTCAATGCGTTCTGTCAGGCCGATATCCTTGATTTCCAGAACCAGGCGGGTATCTCCCAGTTCCGGTTTCCGATCAATGGCATCGGTTTTCGATATGGGAATCACCACCAAGTCCAGGTTGGACACCGAATCTCTTTCCAGGGTTTCCAATAGCTTCAGATCCGGGGACGGCAGGCGGATACCGAACAAAATATTTTCTTGTGATAGAAGCCTGATTTTCTGCAGAATCTCTCCAGTATTCAGGAATTCAGTATCAAACACCGGAAGGGCTCCGGCCGCAAACACGGCATGAAAATAGGAGAGGTCAAACACCTTGACCGGGGTATAAATCATTAACGGCAGCCGGGTATTCAAAACACGTGTTATCATGGGGTATCTCCATTCAGATTTTTTCAGAAGCATGGACTTCTGCTTTTTAGTGGTCAATTCAACCGATATGGAATTATCAAAAACCATGCCAGGGAATCAAAAACAAATAACTTGTTGAATTACAAGAATTTTAATAATTCTCAGACGATCCGGCTCTTAAATGGAAACGGTTTGTTCTTGCATTTTATGAACACCAATTGTACAAAATTGCCTATCATCCTAAACAGGAAGGAAACATGAAAAAAGCCGTGCTTACTCAGACAGAACGCCAGTTTTTCAAAACAGTCCACAATGCTGCCTTTGCCAACCCGTTCAGCGAACTGCGGGAACGTCTGGATCAGAAGATCGCCGGACTTTTTCCCTCTGCAGCCAGACGGGAAAGCAAGGACATGAGTGTTCAGGAAGTGGATCGCCAGCTGAAAAAACTGGCCCGCCAGGACAGAGACAACCTGAACCAGTACACCGGAGAAGACCGAGAACTACTACGGGTTGTCTACCTGTTTGATTTTTTTCATAAATTCCGGGACCGTTTCGACCAGCTGATTCAAGATCAGATCGCGGCCCAGGATGACCCGGTGCCAGTGGATTTCGTGGAAGAAGCCCGGGCAATGATGGAAGAAAAAGGGTTTTCCACTTCCCATTTCTATCATTATTTTGCCCTGTCGTTTCAGCTGCGCCGGGCATTTTATTTCATCTCCAACACCCTGGTCGGATCCAGCCCGTGCATGACCACCTTTAAAAAACACCTGTGGTACAACGTGTTCACTTACAATATCGGACTGTATGACCAGCACCTGTGGAACCGGATGGAGGATTTTTCCACATTACTTTTAGGTGAAACCGGCACGGGCAAAGGCACAGCCGCAAAAGCCATCGGCATGAGCGGATTCATCCCTTTTGACCACAAACGGGGCTGTTTTGTGGTCAGTTTCACCCGAGCCTTTTCCTCCCTGAACCTGTCACAGTACCCGGAAACCCTTCTGGAATCCGAACTGTTCGGCCACACCAAAGGCGCGTTCACCGGCGCTGTGGAAGATTACCAGGGGGTCCTGGACCGATGCAGTCCCCATGGTGCCATCCTTTTAGATGAAATCGGGGAAATTCCGGATCACATTCAGATCAAGCTGCTGCGGGTGCTCCAGGAACGAACGTTCACCCCGGTGGGGGCACACCGGCTTTCACGGTTCAATGGCCGGGTCATTGCCGCCACCAACCGTCCGAAAAAAGAAATCCTGAACGGCCGGGTATTCCGGGAAGATTTCTATTACCGGTTGTGTTCTGACATCATAGAGGTTCCGCCTCTGCGCACCCGGATTCAACAGGATACCAGGGAACTCGACGCGCTTCTGAATTTCACGGTCACCCGCATGACCGGGCTGGCATCTTCAAAAATCACCGCCAAAATCAAAAGAATCATTGACCGTCGTCTAGGAAACCATTATAGCTGGCCTGGGAATGTCCGGGAACTGGAACAATGTGTGAGAAGCGTGCTGCTTCGACGGGACTATCTGGGCAAACAGGCCCCTGATGATCCTTCCCTTACCGGCTCACTGTGCCAGGGGATTCAGCATCAAAACATCCCGGTTTCAGACCTGGTGTCCGGATACTGCACCCTGCTGTACGATACCCTGGGCACCTATGAGAAAGTGGCCCGGAAAACCGGACTGGACAGACGCACCGTTAAAAAATACATCATGAACCATCAACAGACATAAGGACCATTCATGCTTTCTTTTCTGCCATCCCCATTGAAAGGGGCCCTGTCTTTTATGATATACCTGATTAACACCATTTTGCTTACCATACCCCTGATACTGGTTTCCCTGCTCAAGTTCATCCTACCGTTTCAACCGGTGGTGGTAATTCTGGACCGCATCCTCATGGGAATTGCCGGGCTGTGGATTTACATCAATTCCGTGACCACGGATCTGTTTTGTAAAATCGACTGGGATATCCGGGGGCTGGACAAGCTCAACCCGAAACAATGGTATCTGGTCCTGTCCAATCACCAGTCCTGGGTGGACATTCTGGTTCTTCAGAAAACACTGCGCAAAAAAATCCCCATGCTCAAATTTTTCCTGAAAAAGGAGCTGATCTGGGTTCCGTTTCTGGGGCTGGCCTGGTGGGCCCTGGATTTCCCCTTTATGAAGCGGTATTCCAAAGAATTCTTGGCCCAAAACCCACATCTGAAAGGAAAAGACCTGGAAAGCACCCGGAAAGCGTGCCGGAAATTCAAACATACCCCGGTGTCTATCATGAATTTTGTGGAAGGCACTCGTTACACACCTGAAAAAGCAACAAAATCAGCATTTTCCCATCTGCTTACCCCCAAAGCCGGAGGAATCGCCTTTGTTCTGGGGTCCATGGGCCAGTATCTTAATCACATTATCGATGTCACCATTGTATACCCGGGACGGTTCCCAGTTTCTGGTCTTTCATCTCCGGCAAAACCCGGAAGATCATCGTGGATTTTCAGCTGCTGGAAGTGGGATGGCACATCAAGGGAGATTATTTCAACGATCCGGATTTCAAAAAGAACTTCTGTGATTGGCTCAACGAGCTGTGGCTTGAAAAAGATAAAAAAATCCAACAGCTCCTGCACTAGAAAATGGCGGCCATCACCCCGGTAAGAAGAAAAGAGGATTCAATAAGAAATTCAATTTGAATCCTTGCGGTATAGGTCTTTTTTTCAAAAAAAAGAACCAGCCCCAGCATCAGGCCGGGTACCAGGGCCAGAGGAATGGAACGTGCCACCGGAAGCCCGTCACCCAGGCCCCGACCAGCAGGATCACGACACCTGCCAGCACCCACCGAATCAGCACAAAGCTTTTTCCTCTCCCAAAAGGATGGGAAGGGTTTCTTTGCCGGCAATCCGGTCTCCCTGAATCGCTACGATGTCAAAAATGCGGTCCGGCTGAACACCAGTCCGGCCGCATACAAAAACGCCACCATATGCCAGACCGGCATACTGCGGGTGTCCACTGCCGGAAGTATTGTGGTGACAATTCCCCAGGCCAGGGTGATCAAAATGGTTTTGGATCCGGGAATGTCCTTGATCCGACGGATCTTGAATCTTCCTTTCCATTTTTCAGGAATCATTTTCAAGTTGTAGGACAGCCCCAGAAGACTCATGAACAGAAGTATGAAAAACGATGTCACCCCTGTGGTATAGGCCAGGTACAGCCCGGCCGCACCCGATCCCATAGCCATCAACGCCAACACCGGCCGATACCCCCGGTAGAACACGGCCCGGTCCGGATGATTGTAAGTATCTGATTTAATCGCAAAGATATTGTTCAGCACCTGCATGGAAAACACATAAAGCATGGCAATCGCAGCGTGGATCAGCGTGCGGGGAAGCTGCTGAATCACGGAACAGGCATAGGTCAGGCTGCCCGCCCCCAAAGCCAGCAAAAGGTTGGTCTTTAACAGACAATCCTGGATTTCGGAAATGAATCCCGCCACCGGACGTTGTTTCTGGAGATGCCGGGCCACCTGAGAACAGGTGCCGGTGATCACCCAGTTGGGTGTGGATGCGCCTGCAGTGATGGCAATGGATCGCACGCCCGCCAGGGTTTTGAAATCGATTTCCGACACCGATTCGATATGGGAGGCAACAGCCCGGGTTTCCGCCGCCACCTGGGCCAGCCGTCTTGTATTGCCGCTCTGCCGTCCCCCCACCACGATCACGGCATCATGGGTGGCAGCCAGTTGCCGGACCTCTTGCTGCCGGCGTTCCGTGGACCCGCAGATGGTATCAAACACCTCGTAATGAGGCCGGTGTGCCGTGCACCAGGTTTTCACCTCGTCGTACAGCGCTGTGTTCTGGGTGGTCTGGGCCACGACCACCGCATTGTCAAACTTCGGCAGGGCTTTTAACTGGTCCATGGTGGTCACCGCATACCCATTGCCCCTGGCATATCCCAGCAACCCCACGACTTCCGGATGGTTTTCATCCCCAATAATGATGGCGGCATACCCTTTTTGGGCAAATTTATTGATGATCACCTGAACCCGAACCACCCGGGGGCAGGTGGCATTGATCACGGTGAGTCCGGCAGTTTCCAGGCCTGCCACATCTTCGGGCGGGACCCCGTGGGCACGGATCAATACCGTGCCCCCTCCTCTTTCAGGAATGGCATCCAGCCGGGAAATCCCTTTGGTCTCCAGCATTTCCAATACCTGAGGATTATGGATCAACGGCCCGTATGTATAGATCGGTGTATCGGATTTGTTGGCGGTATCCAGCACCATATCCACGGCCCGCCGGACCCCCATGCAAAAGCCCGCGGTTTTGGCAATCGTAATTTTCATGAAATATTGATCAGCAGATCCACCAGACGGGAAAATTCCGATTGAGATGTAAAATTGATTTCAATCCGTCCTTTTTCCCCGTTTTTTCGAATTTTTACCGGAGACTGAATCTGGCTGGAAATCCGGGTACAGGCGTTGTCCAGAAAGGCCTGCTCCATAGAAGACAGATGTTGAACCTGTTTGGGTTTTTCCTGCCTGGCCTTGTTCACCAGCTGCTCTGTTTTCCTCACCGACAGCTTCTGCCGAACCACCTGTTCGAACAGGGCCAGTTGATTTTCCACAGATCCCGCCCCTAGCAGGGCCCTGGCATGTCCCATCGTGATTTCTTCCGCCAGAAGGCTCTGTTTGATGGGGTCCGGAAGCCCCCTCAGACGTAGCAAATTGGCGATGGTGGACCGGTTTTTGCCGATTTTTTTGGCCACTTTTTCCTGGGTATACCCGAATTCATCCATCAGCCGGAAATAGGCTTCCGCCTCTTCCAGCACATTCAGGTTGGCCCGCTGGATATTCTCAATAATGGACACTTCCAGAACCTGTTCATCGGTCAGGTCTTTGACCACGACAGGCACATGGCTCAGATCGGCCGCCTTGGCAGCCCGCAGACGTCGTTCTCCGGCAATCAGTTCATAGGCATCATCCACATGACGGACCAGCAGGGGTTGCAAAACTCCCTGCTGGGCAATGGATTCCTTCAGACGCTCCAGCTCTTCTTCGTTGAACTGGGTCCGGGGCTGATACCGGTTGGGAGCGATCTCTCCCACCGGGCACATGAAAAATCCCCCGGTCCGTCCGGGCCTCCATGTCAAAATCAGGAATCAACGCACGGATTCCCCTCCCCAGGCCGGTTCTCTTCTTTTTTTCTCCATCATCGTTTCATCAGCTCCCTGGCAAACGCCATATACCCTTTCGCTCCCTGTGACTGCTTGTCATACAGCAACACCGGCAACCCGTAACTGGGGGCCTCCCCCAGCTTCACATTCCTCGGTATTTTGGTTCTGAACACCAGATCCTTGAAATATTGGCGGGCATCATCCACCACATTCTGGGCCAAATTTGTCCGGCGGTCGAACATGGTCAGCACGATGCCTTTGATTTTCAATCCCGGGTTAAACGATGACTTGACCCGCTTGACCGTATCCAGCAGCTGTCCCAGTCCTTCCAGGGCAAAAAACTCGCTCTGGAGCGGGATCAGCACGGAATGGGAGGCCACGAAGGCATTCAGGGTCAGAAGACTCAATGCCGGCGGGCAATCGATAAACACATAATCAAACCGGTCTGCCACGGGCGCAACAACGCTTTCAACCGGGCTTCCCGCTGGGGTGCCGAAACCATTTCAATTTCAAAACCGATCAGGTCCACGTTGGCGGGCAACAGGGTCAATCCGGGCAGCATGGTGGGCATCAGCAGGTCTTCAACCTCTGACTCACCGATCAACCCATGATACAGGGAGGCGGACAGTGACGGCTTTTCGACCCCCAGACCGGTGGTAGCATTGGCTTGGGAGTCACAGTCCACCAGCAGCACTTTTTTTTTCAGCGTGGCCAGGGCTGCGGAAAGATTGACGGCCGTGGTGGTCTTTCCCACCCCGCCTTTCTGATTGGCTATGCTGATTATCTGCGTCATAATTTGAACTCCATATCACAGTTCATAATCCAAGGCAAACAAGAAAAAATCGATCAAATCCATGGGAGTCGGGTCTGAATTGTTTTTCAGGCAGCCCCTTTTCCCCTATTCTTAAGCGCATGTCAAGAAAAATTGCCGCTTCGGTTTGCATTTGACATTTTGCATGCCTGTGTTAGTATGCGATGCGATGCAGAAAGATCTTTCCCAATCCCGAAAACCCAGGAAAAAAAACCGACCGGCCCGGAAACCTTTGATTCAGTGCCCAAAACACAGACCTGCCCGGCTGAATTTTTACCGGACCTTCCCATCACCACCCGAAAGATGAAATTATTGCGGCCATCCAGGCCAGTCCGGTGGTGATCATTTCCGGGGAAACCGGTTCAGGCAAGACCACCCAGATTCCCAAATTCTGCCTGGCTGCCGGATGCGGCACCCGGGGCATGATCGGGTGCACCCAGCCCCGGCGCATCGCCGCCGTCAATGTCGCCAAACGGATTGCCTTTGAATTCCAGGAGCCTTTGGGGCAGTCCGTGGGGTATAAAATCCGGTTTGATGACAACACCTCGCCTGCGGCCTGTATCAAGGTGATGACCGACGGTATTCTGCTGGCAGAAACCCAGCACGACCCGCTGTTGAGGCGCTATGACACCATCATTGTGGACGAGGCCCATGAAAGAAGCCTGAACATTGATTTCACCCTGGGTCTTCTGCGGCACCTGGTGAAAAAACGCAGACATCTGAAGCTGATCATCACCTCGGCCACCATTGATACCCAGAAATTTTCCGAAGCATTTGACAACGCCCCCATCATCGAAGTCTCGGGCCGGATGTTCCCGGTGGAGGTGCGGTACCGGCCCATTCTTACGGACACCGGAGAAAAGCAGAATCCGGAGGACCAGGGGTATGTGGAAGCCACGGCAGACGTAGCCCATTCTCTTTTGACCCGGACCCGGTCCGGAGACATGCTGATTTTCATGCCCACGGAACAAGACATCGGCGAGACGATGGAACTGCTGAAGGGACGGCAGCATCCCGGGGTCACCATCCTTCCCCTGTTCGCCCGTCTGTCCGCCAAAGAGCAGGCAAAAGTATTTTCAAGGACCCCCGGCAGGAAAATCATTGTCTCCACCAATGTGGCGGAAACATCTCTGACCATTCCGGGTATCAGATATGTGATCGATACGGGCCTGGCCCGCATTCCCAGTTATTCCCCGAGAACCCGCACCACTTCGCTTCCGGTGCGGCCCATCTCCCAGAGTTCGGCCAACCAGCGGATGGGACGGTGCGGCCGGGTGGAAAACGGAGTGTGCATCCGGCTGTATGATGAGGAGGATTTCAACGGCCGCCCCTTTTTCACGGCCCCGGAAATTCTGCGGAGCAACCTGGCTGAGGTCATTTTGCGCATGATCTCCCTGAAACTGGGAGATGTGTCACGATTCCCTTTTATTGATCCGCCCGCCCCCAAAAGCATCCGGGACGGATTTGATACCCTGGTGGAGCTGGGAGCAATCAACGATTTTGGGAGAAACCGAAAAACAGTGGCCCTCACCAAGGTGGGACATGTCATGGCAAAACTGCCGGTGGACCCTAAACTCTCCCGCATTCTCATTGCAGCCCAGGACCACCACTGCCTGGCCGAAGCCCTGGTCATCACCACGGCGCTGTCCGTATCCGATGTCCGGCAGCGGCCGGCGGAAAAGCGGCCGCTGCGGATCAGAAGCACGCCCGGTTCAAAGACCCGTCATCGGATTTTGTGACCCTGCTCAATATCTGGAACATATATAAAGAAGAAGAAAAAAAATCCCGGTCAAGGACCAACCTCCGGCAGTTCTGCGTGGACCATTTCCTGTCCTTCAAACGAATCCGGGAATGGCTGGACATCCACCACCAGATTAAACGCCAGCTCCAAGAACACGGATTTACCGATTTTGCGCCATTCACCCCTTTGCCCGGTACAGACCGGCTCAAGTCAAAGGACCATGACATCGGCGGCCCTTTGTATATCGCCCTGCACAAAACGCTTTTAACGGGATATCTGTCTCACATTGCCCATAAAAAGGAAAAAAACATCTATACGGCCGCCAAAGGACAGCAGGCCATGATTTTCCCGGGGTCCGGCCTGTTTGACAAGGCCGGGCCCTGGATTGTGGCGGCCGAGTTTGTCAAGACCAGCCAGCTGTTTGCAAGGGGGGTGGCCAATATCGATCCGGCATGGCTGGAGGAAATCGGCAAAGGCCTGTGTACCCGAACCTATTCGGATCCCCGGTGGGAAAAAAACAGGGCCGGGTCATGGCCACTGAGCAGGTTTCTTTGTTCGGCCTGGTCATTGTGGGCGCAAGACATGTGCCATACGGAAAGATCCATCCGGACGAGGCAGGGGATATTTTTATCCGCAGCGCCCTGGTCGACGGAGACATTCACCGGCCCTTTCCCTTCATGGTTCACAACCAGAATTTGATCGAAGAACTGGAAGAGGCGGAACACAAAACCCGGCAGCGGGACATTCTGGTGGGTACGGAAGACATGGTCCGGTTCTACCATGACCGGCTGCCCCGGCCGTTTCATCACCTCAAAACTTTTGCCAAATTTTTAAAAGACCAGAAAGACGATCAGTTTCTGCGCATGACCCGGGAAGACCTGGAAAGAAACCGGGCGGATCAGGACCGGCTGGCCCTGTTTCCGGATATGTTGAAAACGGAACAGGGACACTTTGCCCTGTCCTACCGGTTCAATCCCGGGGATGACGAAGACGGGATCACGGTCAAGGTACCGGCGGACATGGCGGCCCAGATCCCCCGAACCGCTGTGGAAAAACTGGTGCCAGGGCTGTTTGAAGAAAAAATCGCCGGGTTGATCAAGGGGCTGCCCAAATCCTTCCGGGTCCGGCTGATGCCGGTCCAGGCCACGGCAGCCTTTATCGCAAAAAATCTGCCCCAGGATAACACGCCGCTATTCTCCCAGTTGTCCTCTTTTATCCGGGAACGGTACGGCTTCACCATCCCGGCCACGGCCTGGTCGGAAGACCCGCTGCCGGATCACCTGAAAATGCGCATCTCCATCCGGGATCACAACGATCAGGAAATCACCTCCCTGAGAGACCCGGCCGTTTTAAACCGGTTTCCTGCAAAAGCCACCAGGCCCGGCACATCCGCCCTGGACCGTGCCAGGCAGGCATTCGAAAAACCGGCATCACCGACTGGTCTTTTCAAGATCTGCCGGAAGCACACCTCCTTGACGAGGCGGACGGATTCACCCGCAAAGTCTATCCCGGCCTGACAATCGAAGAAAATTCTTTGAACCTGCGGCTGTTCCTGTCCCGAAAGGATGCCGAAATCAATCATGCCAAAGGGGTTCGCCGGCTTTACGAACACCGGTATACCGATCTGTTCAAGGCCATTCGAAAAGATATCCGTAACATGGCAGGGCTCAAAGAGTTCGCCCCGTATTTCGGGGGATCGGCCGCGTTTCAGGAAGCGGTCTATACCTGCACCACCCGGCATTTGTTTGAAAAAACCTCAGATCCCGGGAGGAATTTGAAACCCACATTCAGCAACTGCGGCCCGCGCTTTACCAGAAGACAAAGGATCTGCTCAAAGACATTCTGGCGGTGGGGCAGGCCTATGCCACGTGTTTTTCACTGATCCGGTCCCTTTCGCTGAAGCACCAGAACCGGCCCCAGGCCAGCCGGATTCTCACAGAACTGTCCGATGCCCTCAAAAACCTGGTGCCGCCGAATTTTCTTTCTCTGTACTCCATGGAACGAATCCGGCACCTGCCAAGATATGTGGAGTGCCTCCGGATCCGGGCCCAGAGAGGGGCGGACAACCCGGCCAAAGAATCTGAAAAATCCGGGAAGGTCAGCCGGTTTGAAACTCATCTGGCCACCCAGGTAATGGCGCTGTCTGAAAAGACCTCCCCTGAAAAAACGCAGAAAGTGGAGGATTTTTTCTGGCTGCTGGAGGAATACAAGATCTCGGTATTTGCCCAGGAACTCAAAACTGCGGTCAAGGTCTCTGCCAAACGCCTGGAAAAAGAACTGCACACCCTGACCACCATGATCTGATATCCGGACAGCCTGACCGGAGTGCCGGTTTATGCCGGGCGTATCCGATTGACTGTTTTTCAACCGTTGCCGGACCTGTTTTTCCAGATGCCGGATGACCAGTGACAAGGCCCGGGTTTCCCGGACAGGACCGGAGCCGTTCCACCCGGCGGTCAGGGCCTGATTTTTTTTCTGGATGAACTGGTCGACAGAATCCACCAGTGTCATCCATGCCAGCAGTTTCTGAATCACATGCCGCTCTTCCGGACTTAAGTCCCCCGTGTCAATGACCCGTCCGCTGTCTGTGCTGATAATCATCTGTTTTGTTTTCCCGTCCGGTTTTCAATCAGTTTTGCCGTTTTTCCCCTAAAATGCCTTGAAACCTGTTATATAATGCATTAATTTGACATACAATATCAATCAGAAACCCAAGATTCAACCAAAGGATTTTTTTCGTGTTCACTGAAACCGTTACTTTTCCGGCCGCTTTTGCCGCAGGCCTGCTGTCTTTTTTATCGCCTTGTATTCTGCCGTTGATCCCTGCTTATTTTTCGTTCATCACCGGCCTTTCTTTAGATGAGCTCACCCAAGGCAGACAGGAGACCCGAAAAAAAGTAATCCTGTCCACCCTGGCATATGTGTCCGGATTTTCTCTGGTGTTTATCCTGATGGGTGCATCCGCATCGTTTCTGGGATCAATGTTCACGAAATACGCCCATATCGTTCAGTATGTCGGGGGCGCCATCATCCTGATTTTCGGGCTCCACCTGCTGGGGGCCATCAACATCAAGGCGCTTTCGTTTGAAAAACGGCTCCACATGAAGCAGAAACCGGTTCGCCTGGCCGGCACCTTTGTCATCGGCATGGCATTCGGGGCCGGATGGAGTCCGTGCATCGGCCCGCTTCTGGGCAGTATCCTGATCGTGGCCGGCAACCAGGACACCGTGGTCAAAGGAGTCTGGCTTCTGGCGGTTTATTCCGCCGGCCTGGCCCTGCCGTTCATTCTTATGTCATTCTTCATCACTTCACTGGTGGAAACGATGAAAAAAGCCTCCCGGTTCATTCCCATCATCAACAAAGCAGCCGGGGGTCTGTTGATCCTCATGGGGCTGCTGCTGATTTTTGACAAATTTCATTTGCTGACCCTCACCTGACCCGGCTCAGATCCATGACCCCATCTCCTCCCCGCTTTTACAGCCTGATCCTCATCATCACCCTTGCCAAGCTGCTGATGAACACAGCCCGGCGCATGGCATACCCCTTTGCCCCGGCGTTTGCCAGGGGCCTGGGTGTGGAATTGGCCACCATCACCTCGATCATCGCCCTGAATCAGGCCACGGCCGTCTTGGGACCGGTGGGGGCGTCCTTTGCCAATCGGCACGGCAACCGCCGCATCATTCTGGTTTCTCTGGTGATGCTCAGCTTCGGATGCCTGGCCGCCGGCCTGATTCCGCTGTATGGTGCCCTGGTTCTGGCCCTGTTTTTCGCCGGCCTGGCCAAAAGTATTTTTGACCCCAGTTTTCAGGCTTTTCTCGGCACCCATGTACCGTTTGAACAGCGGGGGAAATTCATCGGCTTCACCGAGCTGGCCTGGGCCGGGGCCACCTTGGTGGGGATTCCCCTTGCTGGTATGACCATCCAGGCGGCTTCCTATCAAACCCCGTTTCTGGTCATCGGTATCATAACGGCCGCCTGTTTTGGCCTCATTTTCCGTCTGATGCCCCGGGACTGCCCGGTGGACGGGGACCATTTCAAAAAACCGGTCTTTTGCTGGCCAACTGGAAACAGATCATGAAAACCGCCGGGTCCTGGGCATGCTGAGTTTTGCCTTTTTCATGGCTCTGGGGTCTGATGTCCTGTTTGTGGTATACGGGGCATGGCTGGAACAATCCTATGGCCTTTCCCTGACCGCCATCGGCCTTGGGACCATCCTCATCGGCCTGGCAGAGGTGGCGGGGGAGGCGATCACCGCTTTTTTTCCGACCGGATCGGCTTGCTCAGAACCATTTTTATCGGTCTGGTTCTGACGGCTGGGTTCTATTTTTTACTGCCGTTCCTGGACCGGGGGGTGCCTTATGTGCTGGGCGGGCTGTTTCTGGTGTTCCTGTGCTTTGAATTCACCATTGTCACAGCCATGGGCCTGGCCACGGAACTGATGCCGGAACTGCGAGCTTCCACTTTGTCCGCATTTTATGCGGTCGGGGGGCTGGGCCGGGTAGCCGGGGCGTTTTCCGGCGGAATGATCTGGTCCGTCACCGGTATCGGCACCATCAGCCTCGTTGCCGGCATCTGTACCCTGTTGGCCTTGGGGTGTATGACCGCCGGGTTTATTCGCAGTTCCCGGTCTTAAGCCAGGGCTTTCTTACATCAAAGCCGCTTCAAACCGCTGAAAATCCGATTTTGTGATACCTGCCACCCCTAACGGACGCGCCGATGCATCATGACAGTCTGACCCGCCGGTGACCAGCAGATCATATTGTTTTGCCCAGGAAAGCAGTAGTTCCTGATGCTTTTGGGTGTGGCCCGGATAAAACACCTCCAGCCCCTTTAGACCGGCTGCCAGAAATTCCGGCAACAGGGTGTTGACCGTCTCCACCGGCGGCAGTACTTCCCTGTAATGGCCTTTGCCCGGAAAAGAGCCCGCTGCCGGATGGGCCAGAACCGCCAGCAGTGGATGCGTTTGCATGAATCCGGCCATTTCCTCCAGCGCGATACCGGAGGGAAGATATGCCGGACTGTCATTGCCGATGATCTCATGAACGGTCTCTCTGTCGGTGACCCCCAGTGTTTCCGACAGGGCCAGGGCAAAATGCCGCCGGCTGGCGTTGCTGCTGAGTTCTGCAATGTCTTGATACTCCAGATCCCGAGTCAGTATGGGCGTTTTTCCCGAGGGACCGAACTCTTTATTGATCCGGGCGATCCGAGCCCGGACCAGGCTTTCCCCCCGGCCTTTGGACAAAATCGTTTCAAATGCATCCACAAACCCGGGATCTGACAGACGGTTTTCGGAAAAAAAGCACAATAAATGCAGGGTGCCGGTAAAAAAGGAGCGGCGAAACCGGACAGAGACTTCCACCCCGGGGATCACCCGGATGCCGGCCTGCCTGCCGGCGGCAAGCCCCGGTTCGATCCCCTTCAGTGTATCATGATCGGTGATGGCAACCGCCCCAAGTCCCATTTCCGCGGCTCTGACCACCAGCTGCCCAGGGGTGAAATCTCCATCCGAAGCCTTTGTATGGTTGTGAAGATCGGCAAATATCAACGACGTCATGATGGTCTTCTCCTGATGTGTCATGGGGGTTCCCGAATGTCCGGCCAAGCGGTTGCTTTATTTTTAAAGGATTGAGCAGAGCATTTTTTTCAAAAAAATTCAAGATATCGTTTGATTTTTAACGGGTAAGTGATAGAAGAAAAAACGAAAATTAAAAACTTTTTAAGTAAAAACAAAGAGGACGAATCAAACAAAACCCCCTCATAAACGGATTTTTAACATGGATATTCTGAATGAACTGGGGAAAATCGAATCCGCTGAACAGGCGCGGAAAGTTTTTCAAAAACGCATGGATACGGAGCAGTTACAGCGTATCTCCGGCATCACCCATCCGGAAGTATTAAAACGAATCGCCAATACCGTGGTGGTCTGCAACCCGGACACCATTTTCATCAATACCGGAGCGGAAGCGGACCGTCAATTTATCCGGGATCTGGCCATAAAAACCGATGAAGAACGTCCTCTGGCCATGGAAAACCATACCATTCATTTCGATCTGCCCGGTGAGCAGGGACGGATTGTGGACAGGACCTTTTACATCACCAACCCGGAAGATCAGGTCTCTTCCCTGGCCAACCGCATGAACCGACAGCAAGCACTGGAAGATGTCCGGGCCAACATGACCGATATCATGGCCGGCAAAACCATGGTGGTGGGATTCTACATGCGGGGACCTGTGGGTGCCCCGGTCTCCAACCCGGCCCTGGAGATCACCAGTTCCGCCTATGTCAGTCACAGTGCGGAACTGCTGTATCGAAACGCGTATGCAGATTTCGACAAAGAGGTGGCGGCCCGAGGCCATTTTTTCACCAATGTCCATTCCCAGGGACTGAACCGGCCCGAAGACCTGCCCGATGCCAGGGTATTCATGGACCGCCAGTACCAGACCACCTATAGTTTTAAATGCACCTATGCCGGCAATACCTTGCTGCTCAAAAAAGGCAATCACCGGTTTGCCGTGGACAAGGCGGTATATAAAAACCCTGGAAAGGAACTGTCCGAACACATGTTCATCACCGGAATCCAGGGGCCGGGCAACCGGGTGACCTGGTTTGCCGGTGCCGCCCCGTCCGGCTGCGGAAAAACCACCACGGCCATGGCCGGAAACCGGTTTGTGGGAGATGACCTGGCCCAGATGTGGATCGCGGATGACGGCAGTATTCGAAGTGTGAATCCCGAAGCCGGCATCTTCGGCATTGTGGAGGATGTGAACCAGGAAGGGGACCCGCTGCTCATGAAAGTGCTCAGGCAGCCCGGGCATGAAGTGATCTGGTCCAACGTGCTCATCGATGAAGCCAACATCCCCCACTGGGTAGGCAACCTTGAAACCCCGCCGGAAAAAGGCATCAATTTCCAAGGGGAGTGGTATCCCGGCAAAACTGAAGACAGCGGCAAACCGGTGCCCATGTCTCATCCCAATTCCCGGTGTACCCTGCGATCCACCAGCTTGGACAACTATTCTTCTGAAGCGGAAAGCCCGAAAGGGGTTCTCACCCGGGTGTTTACTTACAGCGGAAGGGATGCTGATACGATGCCCCCGGTCTGGGTGGCACCGGATTCGGACCACGGGGTGGTGATCGGCGCCTGTATCGTGTCCGCAGCCACGGCCACCGAAGTGGGTGTCTCCGGTGTTAAGCGGGCGCCTTGGGCCAATGCGCCATTCATTCCAGGTGCTTTAGGGGATTACATGGATGCCCAGTTTCGGTTTTTTGGAAATCCCGGAATTCAGGAACCGCTTCAGCCGGTCATGGCCGGGCTGAATTATTTTCTCACGGATAAAGCCCGGGGCGGCAGTCACAACCGTCTGCTGGGAGAAAAAAAGATGTCAAGGTGTGGCTGGCCTGGCTGGAAAGATATGCGCATCAGGAAGTGGGCTTCATTCAGACCCCTGTGGGCAACCTGCCTCTTTACCGGGACCTGGAACCGCTGTTTGCCGGCATCATTAACAAATCCTATCCCAAAGATCTGTATGATCGTCAGTTTTCATTGTATGTGAACAATATCGTTGCACGGATCGAACTGCAAGAAGCAGCCTATGCCAAAGAAGAAAACATCCCAGCGCGCCTGTTTGAAATTCTGGCTAAACAAAAGGAAAAGCTGTTATCCTGGAAACAGGCAAAGGGGGCCGTCATTCTGCCTGACGACATGAAAACTGATGTCTTGCTGATTTTACCAATTTCATTAAATTTTATTTCTTGATTTTATGATATGAACTTAATTTGGATAAAAGTGTCGATTTCACAATATAATTAGAAACCGTTAACAAATAATGTTGCAGCCGAATGCTGCTGGCAATATGTTTTTTGAAAAACAGGAGGAAGCAATGGCAAAAAATTGTCCATCGTGAGGAAATGGCCCAGGGCACCATCATCATGAATGAGATCGAAGCCCCGCGCATATCCCGCAAAGCCAAACCCGGCCAGTTCGTGATTCTTCAGGCCGATGAAACCGGAGAGCGAATTCCCTTGACCATGGCGGATACCAATCCGGACAAGGGGACCATTACCATTATCTATATGGTGGTCGGCAAATCCACGGCCCGTTTCAAGGAACTCCAGGTTGGAGACGAGTATTTCGCCCTGATCGGCCCCCTGGGCGCCCCCACCCACATCGAGAACTTCGGCAAAGTGGTATGTGTGGGCGGCGGCACCGGAATCGCAGTGCTCCACCCCATCACCCGGGCGTGAAACAGGCCGGTAACGAGGTCACCACCATTTTAGGTGCCAGAAGTTATGACCTGTTGATTATGGAAGACAAAATGCGGGCTGTGTCCGATCATTTTCATATCTGCACGGATGACGGTTCTCACGGCCATCACGGATTTGTCACCGACGTGCTCAAGGATGTCCTGGAAAAAGATGAAATCAACCTGGTGGTGGCCATCGGCCCCATCCCCATGATGAAGTTCTGCAGCCTGATCACCAAGGGAAAAAATGTCAAAACCTTTGTGAGCTTGAACCCCATCATGGTCGACGGAACCGGCATGTGCGGGTGCTGCCGCGTATCCGTGGGCGGAGATACCAAGTTCGCCTGTGTGGACGGTCCGGAATTTGACGGACACAAAGTGGATTTTGACGAGCTGGCCAAACGACTGGCGTCCTATCTGGGCGAAGAAAAAACCAGCATGGAAACCTTTGAAAAAAGCAACGCATGAACATGCAACCGGTGAGTTGTACGGAGGAATAAATGGCAAAAAAAGAAAAAATCGACCGGGTTAAAATGCCGGAGCAGGACCCGGATGTCAGACGGAGAAATTTTGAAGAGGTCCCGCTGGGGCTGACGGAAGAGATGGCGATGACTGAGGCCAAACGGTGCTTGCAATGCAAGAAACCGTCCTGTGTAGATGGATGTCCGGTGTCCGTGCTCATCCCTGAGTTCATCAAATGCATTGCAGAAGGTGATTTTTCCGGCGCCACTGCCAAACTCTGGGAAAGAAACGCCCTTCCAGCGGTCTGCGGCCGGGTCTGTCCCCAGGAGGAACAGTGTGAGGGCAAATGCATTGTAGGCAAAAAGGACCGCCCCGTGGCCATCGGTTATCTGGAGCGTTTTGCCGCCGACTATGAACGGAAAAACGGGACCGGAGACATCCCGGCTGTGGCTGAAAAAACCGGAAAAAAAGTGGCGGTCATCGGTTCGGGTCCGTCCGGGCTCACCGTGGCAGGCGACCTACTGCTCAAAGGGCATGACGTCACCATTTCGAAGCGTTTCACAAACCCGGCGGAGTCCTGGTTTACGGTATTCCCGAATTTCGTCTGCCCAAGGAGATCGTGGCATCGGAAGTGGCTACCCTGGAAAAAATGGGGGCCAAAATCGAATGCAACGCCGTGGTGGGGGCTTCGGTCACCATTGATGAGCTGTTCGAAGAAGGATATGATGCCGCATATATCGGAGTCGGGGCCGGCCTGCCCCGGTTTATGAACCTGCCGGGCGAAAACCTGATCGGGATCTATTCTGCCAATGAATACCTGACCCGCACCAACCTGATGAAAGGGTATTTGTTCCCCAAATATGACACCCCCATTGCCAAGGGGAAAAATGTGGTGGTGCTAGGCGCAGGCAATGTGGCCATGGACTCGGCCAGAACCGCCATGCGCCTGGGCGCGGAATCGGTCAAGTGGTATACCGCCGGTCCAGAGAGGAAATGCCGGCCAGAGAGGAAGAGCTGCACCACGCACAGGAAGAAAAGATCGAGTTTGTGCTGCTCACCAACCCCACGCAATTCTTTGGAGATGAAAACGGCCGGCTCACAGGCATGGAATGCCTGAAAATGGAGCTGGGAGAACCGGATGCCTCCGGCAGAAGACGTCCCATGCCCATTGAAGGGTCTGAATTCAAAATTGACTGCGATCTGGTGGTGGTATCGGTGGGCTCCAATGCCAACCCGCTGTTGACCAATGCCACTCCGGACATGTCCCTGAACCGCTGGGGCAACATTGTGGCGGATCCGATCACCGGCAAGACCACCAAAAAAGGGGTCTGGGCCGGTGGCGACATCGTTACAGGCGCCGCTACGGTCATTTTGGCAATGGGGGCCGGCCGGGCGGCGGCCAATTCCATGCATGACTATCTGACCATCGGCTGGTAAACCCCACCCATCAAGAGCGGTCACTGTCCGCCTTTTCCATATAAAAGCCGCTGGAGACCGGAATCATGACGGTTTCCAGCGGCTTTTTCATTGCAAAATCGAATCGGTGAGATTGCCGGATCGAAAAAGACGGGTTCACTGCCACGCTCGTTTTGTGGCGGCAGTCTCACTCCGACAGGAAAATTCCTTGTGATCCTTCATGACGGTGCGGTGCTATCGCCGGTCTTGAAAACCGCATCTCTCATTCCGGCTGGATAAACACCTTGTGATCCACCAAGGACAATGAGAGGATCCGTCCTTTGATAAATTTCTGATCCCCGAAAATGGACACCAGCCGGATGCCGTTCTCATCGGGCTCCACCTTGTCCACCGCTTCCATGAGCAGGGTCTCCTTGTCTGCTTCTTTCAGATAAGCATTTGCTTCACACATGCCGGGTTCTCCTTATGTAATTTCAATCAAAGACAGATGGGATGCCATGAGCTCATCCACCAGCATGGGCAGCGGCAGCCCTGCCACGCCCACAATATCGATGTTTTCCTGGCTCAACGGCAGCAGCACTTTCCTGGCATCCGACAGGCTGATGGCCTCGGCCATGGGACCGGTCACCTCCCCCATCATGGCATGGGGCATGATGATGCCCACCGGCCCGATGATCACATCCGCCTTTTTCACGGTCTGAATGATGGCGTTGGTGCCTGAAGCCCCTTTGTTGGCTCGGGATTTGAGCATCTGTGCCGTGGCAATGGCATTGGTGCCCAAAGCGATGATCTCCACCTCTTCACCGAACCGTTCCTTCAGTTTTTTGATAACCACTGCACCGATGCCCCCGCCCTGTCCGTCCACCACACAGATGGTCTGTCTTTTTCTTGTTTCCATGAATCGTTTGTCTTTTTTTCGGTTGTCCCTGCACCGGCAGGCTCACCCGCCGGCAACCGTCTGACCGACATGGCGCCAGACCGCTTGTTCCACTTCCTCTTCTGAAGCGTTTCCATCCACCACCCTAACGGTTTCCTGATCCTTTAGCCGTTCAAACGCGGCAAAATAATTATCCCTCACCTGGGTCAGAATGTCAATTTTTTCAAAGAGATCCAGGTGTTTCCGGCCTGCCTGGATCCGCCCCAGGCAGGTTTGGGGCGCCACATCGATGAAAAGGGTCAGGTCCGGTTTCAAAATCTGCGAATTCACGGTGTTTAAGGTGATCACCCATTCCAGATCCATGTCCCTGGCATGGTAGGCATACGAAGAAAAATAATACCGGTCGCACAGTACGGTCCGTCCTTTTTTCACCAGGGCCTCCACCCCGGTCTCCGGGGTCACCAGATGGTCGGTCCGGTCCGCAGCGAACAGGGCCGCAAGGGTCCGCGGATCCATGCGGATCCGGCCTTCCAGTACCTGACGGATCAGTACCCCCGCCGGACCGTCGGTGGGTTCACACGTGGTATCCGTTAAAATGCCCATACCGGTGAGCCGCTTTTGCAGCCGCGCCATCTGGGTGGTCTTGCCGGACCCGTCCAGCCCTTCGAACACTAGGAATCTGCCTGTTGTCATGTGCCTTCAATCTTTGCTTTACAAAATAATTGTCACCGGCATTTATACCAGTATCCGAATGAAGTGGCAAGGCCTGCCTCCAGGCGGCAGCCATGTCTTCCCAAACCATCTCCGCTTGAAAACATCCAGATAGTCGGTGCCCGATTTCCGCCGGGCGTTTCCACACTGCGCCTCACCTGCCAGCGGAAATAGCCCCAACCGAGCATGGCAACCACATAGTTCTCGCGATCAGGTTTAGTGATTTCCCTGATTCTGTCCGTGATTTTTTTAAAACCCTTTCCCCATACCCAGTGATTGGCCCCGTGGTCAGTGGCCCATCTGATATCAGCGGAATCGAGGCCACATCTGCGTTCACAGTGTGTTGCGGCCTGGAGTTTTGCTCATCCTTCATGATAAGAATGCTGTCGGAAAGCTTCACCATCTTGGTTTTCCGCCATAGCTCCTTTTTCCCAGCTACGAGGCTTGAGTCTGTTATCCTCGGTCGGAACCGTTGCCGTTCGTAAAAAATATTTTGCTTGGAATGCCATGCTTGATATCCAATCCACAATGAACTTTGGCATTTTTTCGCACCGTTTCCATAACCTTCCCAGTACCATTGATAAAACCGCATCAATCAAGCTGCCATCAATGGAAATCCGTTCTCCTAATTGCGCATGTTCTTTCGGAAGAACCCCGAGGGCCTTTTTATGTAAGTTTTCAAAAAAAACCGGAGTTGCTCAAGGCCTCTGTGATTTATCGCCTCAGGAAAACTGATAGACCAATGCCTCCATCCGGAGCAATATGTTCTTTGGCAGCTGAAGAGGAGTTTGTTTCTGTACAGACCCAAGCCATTGAACCGGTGTTTTTTTGACGGACTGTCAGAGCCTCCCCTAATTTCATGCCGCCGGCAGATTATCCGCCGGATATTTTTTTCTTGCTTCGGACAGGCCGGATGGTTATTGTGATTTGAAATGATGCATTGTTTTTATCACATACTCTCTGGAACCTGCACTTATGAACGACATCTCCGGCGGACTTGATTCCGATATCCTGGAGCTGCTCCTGTATATGGGGCTGGCCCTGATTTTTTCATTCCTGTGTTCCGTGGCTGAAGCGGTCATCTTAAGTGTCACCCCTTCGTACATTGAAGGCCTGAAGAGAAAACACCCCCGAAAAGCCGCACTGCTCAAACGACTCAAACAGGACAATGTGGACCGGTCCCTGGCCGCCATTCTGACGTTAAACACCATTGCCCATACTGTCGGGGCCATCGGTGCCGGCGCCAAAGCCGCCGACGTTTTCGGCAGCACCTGGTTCGGCGTGTTTTCCGCTGTCATGACCCTGATGATCCTGTTTCTGTCGGAAATCGTTCCCAAGACCATCGGAGCGATCTACTGGTCCAACCTGACCGGCCCAACCGCGATCTTCGTCAACTCGTTGATTGTGGTGCTTTACCCCATTGTCCGGTTGTCGGAAAAACTGACCAGCCTCATTTCCCGGGGAAAAACCATGCATATTTTTTCCAGGGATGAGTTCATTGCCATGGCATCCATGGGAGAGCGGACCGGTCAGATCCATTCCAAGGAATCCCGCATCATCCAGAACTTGCTGCGGTTCGAAAGACTCAAAGCCACCGATATCATGACGCCTCGCACGGTAATCACGGCATTACCACAAGACATGACCATCAATGAATCCCTGAAATACATCATGAAAACCCCTTTTTCTCGCCTGCCCCTGTACAAAACCCATATGGACGATGCCACGGGCTTCGTTCTCAAAGATGATGTATTGATCTTCATGGCCCAGAAAAGGGGGAACGAAAAACTCAAGGTTCTGAAACGGGATATCATGGCCGTGCCCAGCTCCATTCCCCTGACGGTCCTGTTTGAGCGTTTTCTGGCCGAACGCCAGCATATCGCCCTGATTGTCAGTGAACACGGAGGTACGGATGGCCTGGTGACCCTGGAGGACCTGATTGAAACGCTGATGGGAATGGAAATCGTGGATGAAAGAGACAATGTGATCGACATGCGGGCCCTGGCCCGGAAACAGTGGATGGCCCGGGCCAGAGCCATGGGCCTGGAGCCGGAATCAACGGAGACACCTGAAAATGACATATGACGTGATTATCGTGGGCGGCGGGCCGGCCGGATTGTTTGCGGCCTGGTATCTGATGGAGCACAGCCGGCTGAAAGTGCTGCTCATTGAGAAAGGCAAAGCCCCGCTGAAACGCAAATGCCCCAACCATCGCATTCAAAAATGCGCCGAGTGCGACCCGTGCAATATCCTTTCCGGCATCGGCGGGGCCGGACTGTATTCCGACGGCAAGCTCAACTTTATTCCAAGGCTGGGGAAAACCGACCTGACCCAGTTCATGCCCCTATCTGAGGCCCAGGCCCTGATCGATGAAACCGAGGCGGTGTTCACCCGATTCAAAATGGACGGTCCGGTCTTTCCCACGGATATGGATACAGCCCGGCAGATCCAAAAGGATGCCAGACGGTTCGGCATCGACCTGATGCTCATCCGGCAGAAACACCTGGGATCCGACAATCTGCCCGGCTATATTGCCGCCATGGCGGATCACATCCAGTCCAGGGGGCTGGAGGTAACGCTCAACGAAACCGCCACCGACATTCTGGAACAAAAAGGCCGGGTCTCAGGAGTGGTCACGGACAGGGCCGTATACGAGGCGCCCTCTGTGATTCTGGCCCCAGGGCGGGTGGGGGCCAACTGGATGGCCTCGGTGGCGCAGAAACACGGTATCCACTTAAGCCAGAGAGGCATCGAAGTGGGGGTCCGGGTGGAGGTGCACAACGATATTATGGTTGATCTGTGCAACATCATCTATGATCCCACGTTTTTGTCCAGACCCACACCTATGATGACCAGACAAGGACGTTTTGCACCAACCAGGGGGGATTCATCTCCCTGGAGAACTACCGGGAGTTTGTGTGTGTCAACGGGCACGCCTATTCCGGAAAAAAATCGGACAACACCAATTTCGCATTTCTTTCCAAGGTGGTGCTGACAGAACCGGTGACCGACAACCAGGCCTATGGCGAGTCCATCGGCCGGCTGTCCACCATCATCGGCGGAGGAAAACCCATTCTGCAGAGATTCGGGGATCTGAAACGGGGCCGGAGGTCCACCTGGCACCGGATCCGCAAAGGTTATATCGAGCCCACCATGACCCATGTGGTGTGCGGTGACATTGCCATGGCCCTGCCGGAACGGATTCTGACCAACCTGGTCGAAGGCCTGGAAACGCTGAACCTGGTGGTGCCGGGGTCTCCAACGATGAAACCCTGCTGTATGCCCCGGAAATCAAATTCTTTGCCACCCAGGTGGAAACCAGTGAGCATCTGGAAACAAAAATTGAGGGCCTTTACGTGGCCGGGGACGGTCCCGGGGTGGCCGGCAACATCGTGTCCGCCGCCGCCACCGGACTAATTCCGGCCAAACGCATTATCTCCATGCAGACCTGAAAAATCTATCCGACCGAATTTGTCAGCGCATCGGTTTCTTTCATCACAGGCGGGCCGACCCGGATTGAAACCACTGGTCTGGCTCTTGGGCCGTTATTCCGGATAATAAATGGCACAAGCATCCTCGGATTCCCATGCCATGACCCGGGACACCTGCAATTGTTCCTTCAGGGTTTCATCCAGCAGGGTCTGGACCTGCTGGGCGATATAAACGGCAATCCGCTCCGAGGTGGGCTGCTGGCCCCGGAATACGGCCAGCTCATTGAGATATTTGTGGTCCAGGTCTCCGTCCACCACCTGGCGGACCGCTTTCTTGATATCCCCAAAATCCGCCAGTACCCCCGCTTCGTTGAGATCCGGTCCTTTGACACACACCTCCACCTGCCAGTTGTGCCCGTGGAGGTTTTCACATTTCTGCCCCACCATGGTCAGCTGATGGGCTCCGGCAAACCGGGTTTTACCTTGAGTTCAAACATGAGATCCGCCTGCTGCTAGATATTTTTAAACAGATTTTTCAATTTTATTGGAAATTTTGTTGGCATCCAGTTTGTCAAATTGCTTTAACAGTTCTTTTTGTTTGGCTGACAGTTTGGTGGGGGTTTTGATAAGCACTTTCACGATCTGATCTCCCCGCCTTCCGGTACGAAGAGAGGCGATACCCTGTCCAGAAAGCCGGAAACTTTCCCCGAACTGGGTGCCTTTGGGAATGGTGAGGGCTTCATCACCCACCAGGGTGGGCACAGTGATCTCTGCTCCCAGGGCTGCCTGGGCAAAAGAAATATCAATGGCGCAGACAACATCATTGCCGTCCCTTTGAAAAAATTTGTGTGGTTTCACATTGATGACCACATACAAATCACCGGACGGCCCGTCCGGGGAGGGAGAGGCTTCCCCTTCACCGTTCAGGCGCAGCTTGGACCCCACATCCACCCCGCCGGGATCTTGACCTGGACCTTGCGCACGATTTCCACCCGGCCGGCCCCCATGCATTTGGGGCAGGGGTTGGTAATCACTTTGCCCCGGCCCTTGCAGTAAGGACACGTGGTCTTAACCTTGAAAAACCCCTGGCTCTGAATGAACTGCCCGGTACCGTGGCAGTGGGCACAGGTTTCCACCTCCGTCCCAGGCCGGCTGCCGCTGCCGTCACAGTCATCACATGTGGTCAGTTTGGGAATGGATATGGTTTTTTCGGTGCCGAACGCCGCTTCCATGAAATCAATGGTCATATTGTACCGCAGGTCCGATCCTCGCTGGACCCGGTTTCCCCGGCCCCCGCGGCCTCCGCCGAACCCAAAAAAATCTTCGAAAATATCGCCGAAACTGGAAAAAATATCCTCAAATCCGCCGGGTCCGGAATGGCCGGCTCCTTCCAGTCCCTGGTGACCGAACTGGTCATAGATGTGGCGCTTGTTGTCATTGCTCAGCACTTCATACGCCTCGGATGCTTCCTTGAATTTGTCTTCCGCTTCCCGGTTGTTGGGATTTTTGTCCGGATGAAATTTAATGGCCAGTTTCCGGTATGCTTTCTTCAGGGTCACCTTATCGGCATCCCGGGATACCCCCAGGATTTCATAGTAGTCGCGTTTTTCTGTCATAACTTACCCAATTGTCCAGTCAATTCCGCATGGTTTTGTTTGTGTTATCGGCCCTGGTATGGTACCTTTCCAAGCTGTCTGTGATAAATAATATAAACTAATCCTGAAATTCAGGTTGTCAACGATGAACAAAGAACTGGATTTTGTCAAGGGTATGTTTGACAAAATCGCCCATAGATATGATTTTCTGAACCGCCTGCTCAGTCTGCGCCAGGATGTGATGTGGCGGAATCAGATGGTGAAAGCCGCAGCACCTGCACCGGAAAGCCGGAGTCTGGATGTGGCCTGCGGCACCTGTGATGTGGGCCTGGCTTTGAGCCGGTACCTCAAAGGCAACACCCGGATCACGGGCCTGGATTTTTCTTATGCCATGCTTTGGGCCGGGAAAAAAAATGTAACCAATCCTCCGGTCAACGCATCGATCTGGTGAACGGGGACGCGCTGGACCTGCCTTTCCCTTCAGAAACCTTTGACCGAGTTTTCATCGCTTTCGGCATCCGGAACATCATGAACCGGCAGCTTGCCCTGTCCCAATTTTACAGGGTGCTCAAACCCGGCGGGAAACTGGCTGTTCTGGAGTTAACCACACCGCAGGCTCCTTTTTTCAAGACCCTTTACCTGGGATATTTTAAAAAGGTGCTTCCCTGGATCGGAGCTTTTTTTCAAAACACGACAATGCCTATCACTACCTGCCGGCATCCGTTCTTCAGTTCCCTTCCCCCGAGGCATTTTCAGAGCTGATGTCGGACACGGGATTCAGGGATGTGAGGTACAAACCCATGACCCTGGGGATCGTCACCCTGTTTGTCGGTTCCCGGAAATGATTCCGCCTGACTGAACGGTAACGATCACCATGAAAAAAACCATTTTCAACACCCCTGAAGGCAAACTTCTGATGGTCGGCATTGGGATGGCCCTTTTACTGATGGGGGCGTCGGATATTGCCTGATCACGGATACCGGTCTGGCAAAAACCCTGATCCTTACCTTGTTCGCCAATCTCTTCGGGGGGCGTTCCGTGGGTATCGGGCTTTGCATCATACAGAACCTTAACGCCGGTTTCACCATCTTCTATAACTTTTACCTGGAAGTAATGGTGGTATTTTTCACCTATTCCATCTTCGCACTGACCACAGCCAGATATCTGCGGGTGGAATGGGTGACCCGTGCCATGGAAAGGGTCGCGGAGACCGCTTTGAAACAGAAAAAGAGAATTGAACGGTTCGGTTGGCTCGGCATCTTTTTGTTTGTCATGATCCCTTTGCCGGTGACCGGACCGGTGGTGGGATCCATCATCGGCGGCATGATCCACATGGGACGTCTGAAAAATTTTCCGCCACGTTTCTGGGCACCCTGACCGCCATTGTTCTGTGGACTGAATTCTTTGAATTTTTAGATGAACGGTTCCAGATAATTCAAACTTTTTTTGTGATTATCGTCATTCTGGTATTCATTCCCTATATCAAAAAAATCCGAGGTTTATCCGGTCATTAGGCCGGCAAGATCCTTGAACCAGTGAACGGTATCAGAACCGTTTTTTTAAAATCGTTGAAATCAGAAACCGGCGGTCATCTTTTTTGGGATATTCGATATTGTAGTGCAGTCCGCGGCTTTCCCTGCGCTGCAGGGCGGACTGAATCACCAGCTTGGCCACGGTGACGATATTTCTCAACTCCACCAGATCGGACGTCAGTTTAAAATCCCAGTAATACTCATTGATCTCATTCTGAATGGTCTGGATACGGCGGGCAGCCGCTGCAGTCGTTTGTCCGACCGCACGATCCCCACATAGTTCCACATAAGACGTCTGATCTCATCCCAGTTGTGGGAGACCACAATGGCCTCATCACTGTCCGTGGTGTTTGTCTCATCCCAGGGTGCCAGGGTAATGTCCATGTTTTTCTTGATGGCTGGCAGACTTTTGACGGAATCCAGATATGCATTATGGGCATAAACCAGGGCCTCCAGAAGGGAATTGGAGGCCAATCGGTTGGCGCCGTGAAGCCCGGTGCACGCCGTCTCACCCACGGCATACAGCCGCTGGATATCAGTCTTTCCGTTCAGGTCCGTGGCCACTCCGCCGCACATGTAATGGGCCGCCGGCACCACCGGAATGGGGTCGGTGGTGATATCGATGCCGTATTCGAGGCACCGGGCATGGATATGGGGAAACCGCTTCCGGATAAAATCCGGGTCTTTATGAGAGATATCCAGAAACATCGATTCCGCCCCGGTTTTCTTGAGTTCACTGTCAATGGCACGGGCCACCACATCCCGGCAGGCCAGTTCTTTTTCCGGGGTATAATCTTCCATGAACCGTCGGCCTTTCGCATCGATCAATACGGCGCCTTCTCCCCGAACCGCTTCGGAAATCAGAAAATTCTTGGCTTCCGGATGGTACAGGCAGGTGGGATGAAACTGGACAAATTCCAGATTGGCCACGGAAGCCCCGGCCCGGTATGCCATGGCAATGCCATCTCCGGTGGCGATATCAGGGTTCGACGTATACAGATACACCTTGCTGGCACCACCCGTGGCCAGCAGGGTCACTGCAGCATGAAAGGTTTCCACCCTGCCGGTGGTATTGTTCAGTACATAGGCCCCGCAACAGAAGTTTCATACTGGGTGACCAGAATCCCACTCCGAACAGACGATGAAAACGTGATCAGATTAACCGCCACATGGTCCTCCAGAATAGTGATCTGGTCATCCTCTCTGGCTTTTGCCACCAGCGCGTCTTCAATTTCTCTGCCGGTCAGGTCATGGGCATGGATGATGCGTTTGACCGAATGGCCCCCTTCACGGCCCATGGCAAAATCAAATTTGCCGGCCCCCGCCATATTGAACCGGGCACCTAAGTCAACCAGTTCCCGGACCGTTCGGGCCCGTTTTCCACCACCATTTTCACCACGTCCGAATCGCACAGCCCGTCCCCGGCTTTGAGCGTATCCGCCACATGCAGGTCAAAGGAGTCCTGTTTTCCAAAAACCGCTGCAACACCGCCCTGGGCCAGGGCGGTGTTGCTCTGTTGAATTTTTTTTTGGTGATGATGGTGACATGGCCATGCCGGGCCGCTTTCAAGGCAAAGCTCAAACCGGCAATGCCACTGCCGATAACCAGAAAATCGGTTCTTAGGATCATAGCAAGGAACTTCTCTTTTTCTTACGGGTACTCAGTCCGAGAATCAACCCCACGATAAACACCCCGGCACCGCTTAAAAACCACAGCATGGCTTCACTGTTCAAATTGTCCTTAAGCATGGAAATCTGCTGTTCCTGTTCTTTTGACAACTGAACAAGGTCCTGGTATTTCTCATTGAGTGCGAGATAATCCGCCGAAGCCTGCTTCAATTCCCGGTATTTTGTTTCGATATCCGACAAAGCCGCATTTTTATCAGTCAGCTTCTGATTTTGATTTTCACTGTCTTCCAACGCACGTGTCAGGCGTTCATTTTCCCCCTGAAGGGTTTCCACCAGAAATGTCAATGGTTTTTCTTCCGTCAAAAAGCGGGTGAGCACCCATCCCTCTTTCTGATTCTCCATTTGAACCAAAGACCAGTCCGAACGGTATTCCTGAACCTCTAAGCGGGTGCCGGTCTCCACCATAGCCAAAATTTTATGTTCAATCCCCGGTCCGGTGCGCATGGTTACTTTGGTAATTCCGCTCACATACACTTCCTGGGCCGTTGCACCAGAGACCCACCCCCATAAACAGAGTATCACAAATATTGAAATTGATCTGATCATCCTGATTCCGATGTCTCCTCGTATTTTTTGATTCATTTGGGTATTTCAATATCATTGCAGTGCCGGTTTATCAACCGGAAATCGTATTATCCATCACAATCCATCTTTTTCATTTCACTCAAACGAAAAAGATTCCAATTTGAAAAGATCTACCTATAATGAGTCACTTTCCGTTACTAAAAGACAGATGACAGCAGGACTTCGCAAACCCGTGTACCAAAAACAAAGGAGACCCATGATGCAGAAATGGCAGACCCCTTTCTGGCCGGAAGGCGTGGCCCATGATGTGACCAATTACCATTATCCGCTGACACAGGTTCTGGACAGGACCGCCCGGAAGTATCCGGACAATGTGTACACCATTTTCAACGGCGCCGCCAGGACCTATGCCCAGGTCAAGGACACGGCAGACCGGATCGCCCATTTTCTCGCCGCCAGCGACATCGGGAAAGGGGACAAGGTGGCGATTTTCCTCCCCAACATCCCCCATTTTCCGGAGGTGCTTTTCGGAATTCTGAAGGCCGGTGCCGTGGCCGTCAACTGCAACCCGGTCTACACACCCAAAGAGCTCAACTACCAACTCAAGGATTCGGAGTCAAAGATGGTTTTCTGCATGGACCATCCCCGGTTTTACGCCAACACACAGGAGGCCATCAAAGGCACGCAGGTTAAAACCGTGATCGTCTGCAACGTCAAATCCTACCTGCCGAAGCTCAAGGCGTTTTTAGGAGGTCTGCTGGGCAAGATTCCCAAGGCGGGCAAGATCGATTCCGGCCACCACATGTTTGACGACATTGTGGCATCTTCTCCCCCCAGCCCGCCGGATATCACGGTCTCTCCGGAAGAGGACACGGCCATCATGCTGTATACCGGCGGCACCACCGGCGTACCCAAGGGCGCGGAACTCACCCACACCAACTTCACCTACAACCTGGAAGCCTGTGAAGAATATTTCCGTCTGGTGCACGAACCGGGCAAAAAGCGGAAAAATGCGGCACGGCGGATACCACACCTATCTGGGAGTGCTGCCCTGGTATCACAGTTTCGGCATCACCAGTGCGCTTTTGTTTTCGGCCCTGTCCGGCAGCAAGCTTATCTGCATCCCAGATCCCCGGGCCGGGAATCCGCCTTTCACAGTCGTGATGGAAGCAGTGCAAAAATACCGGCCCACATTCATCACAGCCGTGCCCACCATTTTTGTGGCGTTCACCAACCATCCCCATCTGGAAAAATACGACATCTCCTCCATCATGGGGTGCCTGTCCGGCGGGGCGCCGCTGCCGCCGGAGGTGTGCCGGCAGTTTGAAGAAAAAACCGGCGCCATCATCTTTGAAGCTTACGGCCTGACGGAAACCGCTCCGGCCGCCTGTATCAACCCCTCATTCAAGGAAACCCGGAAAATCGGCTCCATCGGATTTCCGTTGCCGGGCACGGATGTCAAAATCTTGGCCCTGGACGACAGCACCCGGGAAGTTCCCCGGGGAGAAAACGGGGAACTGGCCATCTGCGGTCCCCAGGTTATGAAGGGTTACTGGAACCGGCCGGACGCCAATGAAGAGGTTTTTATAACCATTGACGGGAACCGGTATTTTCTCACCGGAGATATCGGTTACATAGACAAGGACGGCTATATTATCATCACCGACCGCAAAAAAGACATGATCATTGTGGGCGGTTTCAATGTCTACCCCAGGGAAGTGGAAGATGCTCTCTATATCCACCCTAAAGTGGAACTGGCCGCCGTGGTCGGGGTACCGGACGAGAAAAGCGGGGAAAAGGTCAAAGCGTTCATCAAACTCAAGCAGGGAGAGACCGCAACGATTGAAGAGATCCAAAACTTCTGCAGGGAAAATATGGCCGGATACAAACGTCCCAGGGATATCGAATTCAAGGATGACATCCCATTGTCCAATGTGGGCAAGGTGCTGCGCCGGGTATTGCGGGACAAAGAGATCAGCGGGAAATGATCCGGACGGCCTCCGCCGCCAGGATCAGTCCGAATATCCCGGGGATCCAGGGAATAGTGCCGATGGGCGCCCGCTGCCGGCCGTGACTGAAACCCTCTCCTGAAGCGTTTGGAATTCGATCAGCCTGCCGGCTGGATTCCGTTGATTGGAGCGGCGGTTCTATGGAATACACACACCGGATTCCGGTGAACACTCCCCGGCGGTGAAGGCGCCGGCGAACCATCCGGGCCAGAGGGCATACCTGCGTGTCACTGATGTCGCCGGCCCGGACCAGGGAGTCGATCCGACCCCCGGCCCCCATGGAAGAGACCACGTCCAGTTTCATCTGCCGGGCCGCCGCCAGCAGGTTGACCTTGGCATTGAGGCCATCAATGGCATCCACCACCACATCCAGATCCGCAGACAGCAGCATATCCAGACTGTCTGCATTGGCAAAAATGTCACAGATATCTACCGAACAGCCCGGATGAATGTCCAGCACCCGTTCCCTGGCAATCTTCGCCTTTTTCCGTCCCAGGGTGGAGTGCAGGGCAAACAGCTGCCGATTGAGATTGGAGGGCTCCACCCGGTCAAAATCGATCAACCTGAGATGTCCCACCCCGGACCTGGCCAGCGCTTCAGTGGCAAACGAGCCCACAGCCCCTAAACCAAACACCGCCACTTTGGCCCGGCCAAGCTTCTCCACCGCATCATTTCCCATCAGGCGTGCGGTTCTGTCAAACTGATCCTGTTCCGTCATGTGCAAGTTAAAATCGCCCCTGTTATCTGAAGATCAATATCAGCCGCCAATCGGCTAAAATTTGTGACGGCCGAATGGCCTGAGCTGCTAAAGGATCCTGTTTCATCACTTTTCAAAACAGGAGCGAACACCGTCATGGCATTGGCATAGACACTTCGGACAAACTCCGGGTACGGCACACCGGCCCGGGCCGAGGCGATCTGTGCAATGGCCGGGAGATTTTGGGTTCATTGAGTCCGTGGGGATCCGGGTCGGACACACTGGGATAGATATCCGGAGAATCGGTTTCCAGAAGTATCCGGTCCCTGGAGACCGCGTTCAGGGCCTTCACCACCTTTTTGGCCTCCGGCCGGGTCACGGATCCGGAAAAAGAGATATACAGATTGTAGCGTTCCATCACCTTGACCAGTTCCGCAGATCCGGAAAAGGAATGCACCATGCCCGGGGTTTTCAAGGGACCGGCCTTTTTCATCATCTGCACAAGCGGATCCCAGGCTTTGCGGATGTGGATGTTAATGGGGCGTTCCAGGTCCCGTGCCAGGGCCAGGTGAAAGGTGAACACGGCCAATTGTTGATCACGGTCCGCCTGTTTGTCCGTGAAATCCAGTCCGGTCTCCCCGATGCCGCAGGCTTCGGATGCCACCCGGTCCCCGAGCACCTGCTTCCAATTGGCGGACAGAGATTCCAGAAACCAGGGGTGAATGCCGTAGCAGGGGACGATGGCCGGGTATTGGCGGGCCAAGGCCGAAGTGGCTGCAAAATTCTCTTCCATGGTGGCACAGGTCACCATATGGGTCACCCCGGCCGCTTCGGCCCGCTGAACAATGCCGGAGATATCGTTGATAATACGGAAATCATGCAGGTGGCAATGGACATCCACATACGGCAAGACCCCGCCAGGTTCCCCGGTCAGGGATTCAGATGTCATGGTCAGCCGCTTTTTCAAGCAGGGTGTCACAGATATCCGCAACAGTCTGTACAGCCGCCGGGATATCCCACCGGTTCTTATCCCGGTCTCCGACCTGATTGGAGACGGCCCGAACCTGAACCATGGGGATCTGATACAGGGATGCCACATGGGCCACAGCCGCCCCCTCCATGGACTCCATCACGGGCGAAAATGTATCAGAAAGCGCATCGGCTTTTTCAAAGGAACCGGTAATGGCGGACACCGTGACAAACGGACCTTTTGCCACCCGGCAGGTCAAAGACCGGATCAGATGCCTGTGGCAGGATGCAGCCAGGCCGGTGTCCATTTGATAGATACCACGCGGGTATCAGCCTTTCCGGGTATCAGGTCAAAGGGCAGTGGTGTGAGCAGGATCGATGAACGGATTGAGAGGGCCAGAGGTCGCTGGCCGGACCGGGAAGCCGGGCCGCCCGGGTCATGCTGGGTGGCGCCGAAACCGGTTTCATCCGAATCCCCCATGCCCAGCCGGCCGTCATCCACCCCGGTATGGATGTAGGTGTCTGTCACGGCCACGGCCGCATCCCCCGGATCCAGGCGGTTACCGGGAAACACGCCGGCAATACCGGTATGCAGGATGAACTCCGGCCGGAACCGTTCCAGACAGGCGGTGAGGGCCACAGCCGCATTGAATGCCCCCGGGCCGGACAGGGCCAGGACCCAGGATTGATCGGTACTGGTGACGATCTTTAAATTCCGGACGGCATCTTCCTCCCGGCGGAACAGGTGACGGTCCAGAAACGCCCCCATCTCCAGCCGGGTGGCACAGAGAATCAGAACCGGGCCGGCCATAAAATCACACTGACAGGTGACGGTGAAGGGCGGACAGGGCCAGATGATATCCCCAGTGCCCGAACCCGGTGATCTGGCCCATGACAATATCCGACAAAAGGGAGGTGTGCCGGAAGGATTCCCGTTTGTAGATATTGGACAGGTGCACCTCCACCACCGGGCAGGCCAGCATGGCCAGAGCGTCTCTCAGGACCACGCTGGTGTGGGTGAGTCCCCCGGGGTTGATCATGACGCCGCCGGGGGAAGTGTTATATATCCGGTGAATTTCATCCACCAGTGCCCCTTCGTGATTGGATTGGAAAAAGTGCAGGGACAGGCCCAAAGGCCTGGCAGCTTCCGTCAGTTCACGGTTGATCTGGTCCAGGGTATGGGAGCCGTAGATATCCGGCTCCCGTTTCCCCAGCAGGTTCAGATTGGGGCCGTTGAGAACAAAAATATCAGGCACTGGCTGCCGCCTTGAACCCCAGATCAAACGCCTTGAGGTTCACTTCCTGGAATGCGGGTTTGACACGGCGCTTGATCGCTTCTTCCACCACATCCCGGTCAAATCCCAGGGGCACCGGTCTGAATCAGGGCACCCAGCAGCACGATATTGACGCTCATAGGGCTGCCTGCTTCCCGGGCCAGGGACATGGCATCGATGGCCACCAGTCCAGCGGTCTTGGCCTTGATCAATTGCTTGATCTGTTCCACGTCCGGGTAGGTGCCCAGACCGGCCGCCACGGTAAAGGGCGGCACCGGCGCAGTATTCGTGATCACCCGGGTATTCCGGTTGCACCGTTTGATGGCCCGCAGGGTTTCTGCCGGTTCAAATCCAAGCAGGATATCGGCTTCACCATCCGAAATGATGGAGCTTTCCGCATCTCCAAAGACCATGGCGGATTCCACCACCCCTCCCCGCTGGGCCATGCCGTGAATTTCACTCATACGCACCGGAACACCGGCAATCAATGCGGCTTCACCCAGCACCTTGGATGCCAGAAGATTGCCCTGCCCGCCGACGGCAACAATGATAAGTCTGGTTGTTTCCATATATTCAAATCCTTGTGTTTGGGGTTATTGCTTCAAAGGCCGGATGGCGTTCTCCGGACAGATCTGGGCGCAGACGGCACAGCCCACACAGGTATTGGCATCAATAGCCACGCGGTTGTCCTTGTCCAGGTAAAAGGAAGGACAGGCAATGGTGGTGATACAGTCCCGATGATCCGCACATTTGTCAGACACCACAAACGGTCTGATTTTTTTCAGTTTCAGGCTTTTGGCATACAGGGCACAGGGTTCCTGGGAAATGATCACGGACACCCCTTTGAAGGCCAGGGCTTCTTTGATGGTGTCGATGCTTTTATTCACCTTGAACGGCTTGATGATGGACACATGTTCCACGCCCAGGGCCCGGACCAGTTTTTCAATGTTCACACGGCCATAGCCGGACAGGCCGAACCGTTCCATATCCACCCCCGGATGGGGCTGATGACCGGTCATGGCCGTGATATCATTTTCCAGAATCACCAATGTAAAATTGTGGTTGTTGAATACCGCATTGACCAGTCCGGTGATTCCGGAATGGAAAAATGTGGAATCACCGATAAAGGACACCACTTTCTGATTGGTGGCTTTGCTGAACCCGCCCGCGGAACTTACGGAAGATCCCATGCAGATAACAAAATCCCCCATGCTCAGCGGCGGTAAAAACCCCAGGGTATAACAGCCGATGTCCGTAGGACAGATCACATCCATGTCTTTGGCTGCCTGCTTGACCTCGTAGAATGTGGCCCGGTGGGAACATCCGGAACACAGGTTGGGAGGCCTCATGGGAATTTCCGGCACATCCGAGGTGTCCACCGAGGTTTTGGGGGTATACGCGACATCGAAGAAGGCTGCCATGTTATTCCGGACCATGGCCGGATCAAATTCGAACAACCGGGAAAACAGACCGTCGGATTTGCCTTTGATGGGGATGGTGATCCCCAGTTCCTGGGCAATGGCCTTGACCGCTTCTTCCATGAACGGCTCCCCTTCTTCCACCACCAGCACTTTATCACACCCTTTTAAAAAATCGGCGATCATATTTTGGGGCAGGGGATTGGAAAATCCCAGGCGCAGAACTTTTGCCCGCCCGGTCAGGCCCAGATCCTTGACCGCATCAGCGGCATAGTAAAAACTCACCCCGTTGGTGATAATCCCCAAAGCCCCCTCTCCCTGAACAAAATTATAGGAAGAGGTATCTGACTGCTGGGCCGCACGTTTCATTTTTTCCAGCACTTTGACATGCAGTCCGCGGGATACTGCCGGCACAGTGACACAACGGTGAGGATCACGTTCAAACCGGCCTTTGGTGTCTCTGGGCTTGATCTCTCCATAGGTGACAAAGGCGTTGGAATGGTTGATCCGGGTGGTGGTGCGCATGAGCACCGGCTGTTTCAGGGACTCGGACAGCTCGAACGCGTCTTTGATCATCTCCTTGGCTTCGGCCACGGATGACGGCTCCATCATGGGCAGATTCCCGAATTTGGCGTAATAGCGGTTGTCCTGTTCATTCTGGCTGGAGAACATCGCCGGGTCATCCGCACTAAGAATCACCATGCCGGCGGTCACCCCCACATAGGCTAAAGTCATGAGCGGGTCCGCCGCCACATTCAGCCCGACATGCTTCATCATGCAGAACGTGCGAAGCCTGAATTGGCCGCTGCTGCCGCCACTTCCAGCGCCACCTTTTCATTGGTGCTGTACTCAAAGTAAAGATCAGATTCCTGAGACATCTGGAACAGGTTCAAAGAGATTTCAGACGAAGGGGTTCCGGGATAGGTGGTGGCAAACGCCACCCCGGCTTCCACAGCCCCCTTGCAATGGCTTCGTTTCCCAGGAGCATGATCTTCTCCCCCGGGCGGTCCTGTAACAATTTGTGCATGGATCCTCCTTGGTTTAAGCGTGAACGTTACGCATACAACTTTTCAGCGATGTCAAGGGATGCTGCATATCCCTTGAACCCGTCAATATCTTCGCACGACTGGACAGTGTCTGAAGCAAAAACCCTTCCACCATGCTCTTCTCCCCGTGCCGGATCAGTCCCATGAAAAGCACCGGCACCAGGCTGAGATTGTTCTTTCCTTTGTCACTGGCAAACGCCGGTGGCTGTGGGGATTGATACACAGCGAACAGCGGGTGGGATATCGGCATGAGCTGAACTATTTCAGGCCCATGGGAATGTGAATGTTCGTGGCAGTGATTACACATGGATAATACCTCTTATCGTATCAGTTTATGAATTGCCATCTTCTGCAAGCCACCCGGCTTCCGCAAGGGAAAAGCGGAGACCGGGTTACTGGCATTTTTTTTCTGTCCCCGGACACAGATCGTTGTGCAATCACAGAAGCATCCGTATCCCCAATTTATATAATTTAGCTTGAATATAGCTGTCACGTGGCTGTTACAATTCAGGTATTTATAATAAAAAGACGCTGGTTGGCAAGGAAAACTCTTGATTTTTGAAACTTTTTCTTGAAACGCCTATGTGACACGCCACATTATCCCAGAACTCGGAAGAGGTCTTCTTGAGTGAAATAATACATGGAATTACAGTGATGACAGCGGATCTCAAGGGGAAACGGGCCGTTTTCAATATGTCGGCCTGAACCGTGGGGGACAGATGTTTCAGATGTCCCTGCATCCGTTCTCGGGAACACCGGCAGAAAAAAGCCACCCGGGTTTTGTCCAGGAGGCGGGGAGACAATGGAGAAAATGCCTCCTTTACCACATTTTCAACTGCTTTTCCTTTGGAAAACATCTGACCCACGGGCGCCAGATGTCCAAGAATGTTTTCCGCCAGCGTCACAGATTCCGAATCAGCGCCAGGCATGGCCTGGAGGAAAATACCGCCGGCACCGGTCACTGCCTGGTGGTCATCAAAGACCACGCTGAGATTCAATGCCGTGGGAATCTGTTCCGACTCCAGAAAATATGCGGTCAGATCCTGGGCAATGGTGCCATGCGCCAGGTGAACCTTGCTGGAATAAGGATGTCCGGCATCCTCCAGATATTTGGTCACGGTCAAAAATCCCGCCCCGAACAGAGACGACAGCGATTGAACCCGGGCCGGATCTGACGTAACGATGGCCCGCGTTTTCAAAAACCCTCTGATTTCTCCGTACCCATTGGCTTCCACATCCAGTCCTTTGACCGGGCCTGAACATTGGATACTCAGGCTGATGCGGTCCTCTCCCTTGATGGTGGTGGACAAAAGGGCTGCAGCAATGTAGGCCTGTCCCAGAATCAGGGTTTCCACCGGCCCCAGTTCATGATTGGCCCGCATTTCATTGACCATGAGCGTGGCATGCACCACGGCGCCCTTGATTTTTTTATCCGCCATGACAAAACGGTGAATCCGGTCCCTGGCCGCCGCCTTGAACCTGGCTTTAAGATCCCGGTTGAAAATATCTTTTTTGATCATTTTATTCATCCATTTCCCGTTGAACCGATTTTTCTATCAACTCCCCTAAACTGAACCGCTTCCGCCAAATGACCGACCCGGATATCAGCTGAAGACGCCAGGTCCGCAATGGTGCGGGCCACCTTAAGAATGGCGTGCACAGCCCGTGCCGAGAGAATCAGGGTATCGGATGCACGGGCCAGCAGCCGCTGGCCATCTGTGTCCAGGCGGCAGTGCTGACGGATATCCCCTGATCTCATGCGGGCATTGCAGAAAACATTAGTGGATTTGAACCGTGCCACCTGAATCTGCCGGGCCTGCATCACCCGTTCCCTGACACTGGCGGAATCTTCTGATTTTTCCTGGAAACCAAAGCTGAGAATGTCACCCTTGGCACGTCTACTTGAAGGTCCATCCGGTCCATCAGGGGGCCGGAAATCCGGGATCGGTATGCCCGAATCTGGGAGAGACTGCATGTACAGGCACTGCCGGGTTCTGACAGATATCCGCAGGGCAGCCGTGCGATACAGAATAGCAACTTCTCAACGCCTTCACCATGCGGCCTTAACTACCAGATAATACGCCAAATTCCAATAACAGTTTTCAGACCAGACTACCCTCAAAAGATAGATTCTTTTGGTGATCTTATCAGGAAAACAAGGATCGATTTAGGTTTACAGATCAAAGATTTGGCAAAGATCTTGAAGGTTGAAGAAGATACTGTCATCAATTGGGAATATCGCCGAAAACAGCCAAGTAAAAGGCATTTGAGATCAATCGTTAAATTTCTAAGACCTATGATCAACGACTCTATACAAAAAAAGATTTCTGGCAGTTATGTTTTGAAAATGACAAGTTATATCCTCAAACACAGGATGCATTCGGTGAAAGACTCCGGGTTACAAGGATGCAGAACCTTCTCTCTATCAGGGAATTAGCACAGGAACTGAAAGTTGACCCCACCACTGTTGCTAAATGGGAACGAATGGAAAACCAACCTATTCCTGGATACAAC